>Ga0116231_10003436_pt1 | contig 32910 bp, 21 predicted proteins | sample S1TSphgellanicum_2_FD_89695 | JGI IMG/M metagenome (GOLD analysis project Ga0116231, IMG submission 89695) | Host-associated microbial communities from peat moss isolated from Minnesota, USA - S1T2_Fd - Sphagnum magellanicum MG | ecosystem: Host-associated > Plants > Peat moss > Unclassified... | reverse complement strand
TTATGACATTCTTGGTGCGAGAATGTTATGGAAGCCCAAAGAAGCAAGAATTTTAAAGAATTTTATAGATCAACCAGTGTAATTTGGTAAACATTCGCGGGTAAAGAATGTTATGACAAGGTGTTAAATGAAGAATTTTAAAGAATTTTAATGTGCAAAATGAAGAATGTCATCACTAGGACAAGTGACAAAAAAGAAAAATTTTATTCGTAGATAAAGCAATAGTTGAAAATGTAACAATTGGCATCCAACAAACCTCATCTACAACCACATTCTTTGTCTCCTAAAAGGATTCTCTACACATCCCTTTTGTAACTGGATGCAAATGGGTGCCCAAGTGGATTGTAGCTCTTGGTATGTATTTTTGGGATGAAATCATCAATGAATAAAAAGAAATGATAAACAAATTTTTCATAAAGTAAAAACGACATGGACATGTTTATAGGAAAAATAAAATTGATATTGCAACAAAAAGCATAACTTGCCCAAACACAAATTCTTAAATATTATTAGGGTTTAATTATATGGCCTAATTTAAGAAAAATTAAGAACATGTTTGCCAAATTTTATAAACGTTACGACACTACTAGGTTATCTTTGATTGCCATTATTTTATAATTGCTATGCCACAAAGTGCATAAAATGGCAAAAAATACCTATAGGAGTGTTAATAGGGTTGATAATCAATTTCATGCCAAAAGACCAAAACATTAGTCATCGTCAATTTACATTCCAACAATTGCTTAACAATTACAAATTATTATGCATGTACATAAAAAATTACTAACAATATTTAGTTGAACTTCAAAAAGTAACATAATTAGTTACAAATTGGTTACCATGAACAAAAATCACAACAACAAACTATCATGGTTTCTTAGAAAACTCTAACTGTTCATAATGCATAGTAATGATAGGTTGTTGAATTTGAATGGTAACAAGTGGCATCGTAAGTACAAGTTGTTGAAATGGAACTAGATTTACATCATACAAAAGTCTACAAATGTCAAAAAAAGAAGACGCAATAGTGGGGTCGAGACCTAAAAAAAGGAAAAGGACATCTTTTATGTGGACGAATTCAAAGCAAATGGTATAATCAAGAAAGAGAAGCCTTTAGCTATGGCATTAGGAAGTGATAAAGGAGGAGGTAAGTTTAATATACCCATTTTCTCATGAGGATTCAATGTTTTCCAAGTTTTTCAAACATGTAGGAAAATCTTTCAAGTTATAAAAAATTCACAGATTTGCTTGTTTCAAATTTCCAAGCAGAGCCATCTCCAACTCAAACCAACACAACCCAAGAAGTAAGTTATTCTCCCATTTTCATTTTTGATTTCAAGTTTAGTTTTGACATTAAAAAGACTGTATTATTTTATAGACTTTGAAAAGTTTTCAGATGAATGTTCGCACAATGGTTGTTTGATGGCAACGCATGAACTTCAAATGCACTTGGGGAAGATTATTGTTCAAAGCTCTCGAGCGCTTACTAAAACTCTTCAATGCTACATAAAACATCAAGAGTTCAATGAAGTTATTTGGAATAATATTAATTAGTAGATTTTTATGAAAAATCAAGTTTGTATATGTATTTTTCTAGATTGATCTTTACGAGAAATTCAAATTTGAAACCACCTTTAGGTTCACAAGAAATTTCATGGACCATAAAAACTTTGGGGGCATTTAGTTGGTGTTGATTAAGAGCTTCGAAAATGGAACATGAAGTCTAGTTTCTTCGATTCCGAACTAAGCTTGTGTGCTTTACAAAGTGCATTGCAAAGTTCAAGGATCCCTAACTCTGATTATGCGATTTCTTCCAAATTTGGGTTTTTTTTTAGGTTATTGAGTGCACTTAGATAAACATGCAAATGTCAAGCGGTCAATCTTTGGGTGCTTTCCAAATCTCTATTACAACCACGTCAACGTGGGTGCTTAGTTGGCACTAATTGTGAGGTCTAAGCTTAACATGGATTGAATTCTTGTAAATCCATGGAGCTCTCATGAGCTAATGATATTGACATCCAAGGGGAGTTTTCTTGTATGATTTAGGGTTAGGGTTGCAAAATTTAACTATTAGGGTTAGGGTCAAAGGATGTAGGGTTTAGAGTTGCAGGATTTAAGGTTATAGGTTTACAAGATTTAGGGTTTTAAAGTTCCACGATTTAAGGTTTTAAAGTTCCATGATTTGGGGTTCAAGGCATTTGGATGTAGGAATTTAGGGTTCCACAGTTTATGGTTTATGGTTTAGGGTTTTAGGGTTCCAAGATTTAAGGTTCATGCACCAATATTTAGGGTTTTAGGGTTCCATGATTTATGGTTTTGGATTTCAAGATTTAGGGTTATAGGGTTCTAGGATTTAAGGTTTTGGATTTCTCTCGACACCTTTTAACCACTTGCATATAAATTGGTGCATAGGGTTTGGAGACGTCGGATGTAAACTTGATGCTAGAAGAGGTATGCATTTCAAGATTGGTTAATTGTTATGTGTGTAAACGATTTAGTCATGTTGATTTTGCTAGTGATTTTTTTCTAAAAAAACCAATGAATTGGTTGTTATAGAATGTGCGTTTTGCTTCTTACACAACCACCAATTTGTTTTGTAAAACTTGTGATTTTCATTTTGTACAACTAATAATTTGTTTCTTGTATAACTAGTGATATGTTTCTTGGATAACCAACAAATTTTTCCACTTACAACTTAAGATATCGATCTTGAAATTTTCATTTTTTCTATGACACAAAAAATAAACTCACCATCTATGGCAATTTGATGAGTAGGAAGCAAACAAGGAGAAGGATCTAGATTTAATAGCACGAATCTAGACTATGGAGAAGTGAGTCTCTCCAAACAATGATATTTCTTAAGCATTTGAATTCAATTCCTTGTTTCAATTGTTGAGGTTTAGTTTGGGGTTGTTTGAAAATATTATGTGTTGTTTGTAATGCTTCTATTCACCATGTCAATTTGCAGCAGCTTTCTATTACAGACACACCACCTATACCTAGGGCTTTTGCATTCATAGCTCAACAAGAGGTGGGTCTTAAACCTTCAACTCAAATTTTTTCCTCATTTTTCTTGCAAATGTGTTTTAGTATGACGATTTGACTTCAATCGGTGTCAACCGAGGATAATTCCCTTATACCAGTACTGCCATAGCTAAATTTTTTGTTTAAATTTGTTTAAAAAGTTTGGTTTAAATGCGCATGGAATGTCAATCAACATTGACTAACACTTCCATCGCTGCAAAGGTCATTTCTAAGACAATTTCCAACCAAATGAGAATCATTGTTGTCTCTCAAGTAAATGCAATAAGAATGGCTGATAAACAATTAGTCAGTGACAATTAACAATTGAAACACTACCATTCTTTCTTAGCTAGTTCTTGATGTCGATTTGCATCAAACTTGGAATCATTTTTGTTGATGTGCTTATTGTTTAAGAAGTGCATGGATAAGGTTTCAACAATAGTTAGTCGACATTGATTAGCACTACAAACACATCCCTTTTTAAATGGCTAGGTTTCTTTGCATAACTGCATTGCAGTTGGGTGAAAATATCTTGGGGTGGTACCACTAGGAACCACCTCAAGGAATGAAAAGGGAACCAAAAGCAACCAAATCATTTTCTTTAGCCTTTTACTTTAAATGTTTGCACAACTATAAATTATTATTTTCTCATGTTTATCAATTACATGCACTAATATATGGTTTGTAGTTTATTTTGGAATTAATTTTTTTAATTGTTAAAATTTTATTCTTAATTAAAATGGCCATTTCATAAATTGATAACCTTAATTTTGGAAATTCATAACTAAATTATGCTTATTCAATTAATTTCCTACTATAAATCTAAATATAAATGACTTCCAAATTACCTTAGGAAAAAAATTCCTAAGAAAATTTTCAAATTTTGTTTCAAATTTTTGTTCTTAACCAAAAAGTTTAAGGAAAGGAACCAACGTTACATTCCTAAAAAAAATTCTAAATGCAATGATCAAAAACATCAAAATGCACAATATTCTTAACATTATTGAAATTTCAAAATCCGTGGAATCTAATAAATGTACTCATATAAAAAAATTATGAAAATATTTATTTAAGTGTTTCCTATGATTTTTCAAAGTTCAATGGGTCCAAAATATCAAGGTGTGACAGTTCCTAATGGTACCACCCAAGGAAAATCTTACCCAATTGGTCTACTTTCTTTTGTCTATATATGGCATCAATCTGTTAGTGAATAGTACACAATTATCCAATTTTTAGTAGAGGAGTTACAAGACATCAACTTTCATTAAGGATCTAACTATTAAATTGCATGGATTTTTTTTTAACTGATTCCAACATCATGTGAGAATGTAATCCAGGGGATCTAAAACAGGAAGAACAAGTTCAACACCAACGAGGTCTTGGAGAAATTCAAGATCTATCCCAAGCAAAAATCCCGAATGAACATTCCATGCAAGCTTGTTGCCATGCCCATTATCAGGCTTGTTCTAAAAATTGATGTGCTTAAAATGGAGTAGGCCTTTCAAATGGGTTATAGGTAAGGAGAGGTCTTCTTTGTTTCCCCCACAAATTGGTAGGGTGAAGAGATTGTTGTTTCAACTATTAAATCATCATGGGGCCTTTTTGGAAGGAAAATAATGATAAATTTGAAGAATTATTGTAGGGAGACCGAGATTTTAGGTCGTTGTCTACGAAAGTGTTCCATGTCTCGAACAAGAACCACAAACTTTAAGCTTGGTTCCCTCATATAAAGAAAGTGCATCCATTTGATGCGGATTGGCACATATGATGTGGATAATTTTGTGCTTGATAACAATAACATCCTAATGGAGCTCCTCACAACAATGACGGAGCTTAACAAGTAAACTTGCTCTATTTTGACATTTCCATCTATTCCTTGTGTTGAAGATTTCAATATAACATTAACTTTTGTTGTCACTATTGCAATACAAGTCCATTGAATTGGACCATGTGAGGTCATCTATGGTCCATGAGTTTTTAGGATCTAGAGTATTGGAATGATACCCTTGTAGCAATTTAAATAGGTCATTCCAAACAAACAATTTAAGAAATACGAAGCCAAGACATGAAAGACTTAGTACACCTTCACGCATGTTTTTTTTAATTATATGTACAACGTGAGACAATTTCCTTATGTTGTTCTAGATTCAATACCATCTTTGAAATGTTAAGTTTAGTTTTATGTCATTAATCTTATCTCAACTTTCTAGAAAGAGCTAGCCATGGCAATTGATACTATTCATCAATTCTATTATGCGGATGTTGTGGACCCAGCTTTGAAAGTCCCGGACCAGTTATAAACCTTGAACAACAAGGCTATGGATGTGGTTTGCAAGGACAACATGACCATTTTCTACAAGCAGCTTCCTATATGCAATCCTTCATTAGGCCCAAAGTTCATGCATGAGGTTCATATTCATTATGATATGAATCCAAAGTTGGAAATGTTTATTGAAAAACTATAAATGTTAGTTTTGTCTTGTGTTAGTATAGACCATAATTTTTTTTGGCTCAAGTAATGGAATCAATTTGGAGTTTTTAAGGAAGCTGAAAATTTCCCAAAGTAGGGATTTCTAGATACCACTTTTGGGTGAAATCATGGTAAAGTATACAATTCAATTACCTTGGCAATCTAACAAACTAACAAGAAGTAGGACTAAAATCCATCATAAAATTATTATACATTTAATATTTTTATTTAAATGATGAAGAAAAATATATTTCTTCACTATTATGAATTAATTTTTAGATTTGACATTGTAAAAATAAGTTTCAAATAGACTTTTCTAAATGTAAGTAGCTTTTGAAGCCTACTTTTTGCAATGTAACATTTGTTTCAAGTATGTGTCAAGTAGATTCTACCAAAGAGAAAGTAAAATTTATTTGTTTTTCTTCCTTTGAATATAAAATAATCTTTATGTTATAATTTCACACAAATCTATTTCATTCAATTTTCTAATGAAAAAGTAATTTTGAACACCATATTGGTTAGTCCAATTTGACAAAAGTACTTGTTCCCTACTTTTATTATTCCAAAGTTTCTCAAATTTTGTATTCAACTTAATACAAACCCAATGGAAAGCACCATGGTTTCAAAATGAAATTAAGTAAAAATTGAATCTATTTTCTTGGGGTTTTGTGGAAAAATGTCTTTTTTTTAAACTTGATATTTTTTCGTCAACTTTTTATATATAAAATACCATGCTTTCACCTTTTTGATAAATGGCTCCACATAACCACATTTTGGCACAAAGTTTCATTCTCAACTATCTTTTTATTCTTGTTTTCCATGAATAGATCTTGACATCGTTTTTGGAATGTCAATCAACTTTTAATTTTATGGACATATTCCTGAAATTTTGTAGTTAGAGGTGGAGGCAATCAAGTTGTTTGAGTCCACAACAAAGGACCTCAATGTCACCATTGATTAATTAGTGAAGGTCCCATATGTTTTAAACTATATTCAAAAATGGAAATTTGAGTTATGGGGATTGATGTTCTAACAAGAGTTCAAAGTGAAGGGTGGTATCACATAAGGAAAGTTGTGGGAGCTTCAAACTATAGCAAAGGAAGCATTGAAACATGTGCTTTATAGGTGAAAAATCCTATGAATTCATAATTTGCCTTGAGTCCTTCCATTGTTAAGGCTTGTTGTAGGGATTTGTTCATCACATCTGCCACTTCATATATGGCTATAGACAACCCTCTTTCTGATTCAAAAAAATTGATCAGGATTTAGTCCGTGCTAACTAATATTAGTGTTATATTGTTCTGGCTAACACTATCCTTCTATTAATAATCAATCAATGCCAATTGAGGTCTTGAGAAAGACCTAATTGCTTTTACTAGGACTTAATTGGTGTTGACTAGGATGAATTTGGCTTCTTGAAAGGGGCTTAGTCGATGCCGACTATGAACCATTACTGCCTTCTATGGGTCTTGTGAACCCTCAACACATCCTATGCATCCTTGTTGGAACTCAATTGGCACTGATTTAACATTTCCCATGCTGCTTTCACTAGATGATGTCAGAAGTCATTATGTGTTTAATTTTTGATGGATTGTTTATGAATTTTATTTCACATGTGTTTTTTCCTTGTGTTGTTTCCATTAAATGCCATTCAAGAAATGCATGGACTCTTTAGCATTTGGTGTGATCCAAAGTTTGACAACACTATGTACTATAAGGAGTTTGTTAGAAACTAGGGCTCCTTTCATCTACCTTATTGTGGTTGGTACCTTGATTGTCCTTTGGATTGCACTTTTGATTTAGAGAGGTCAAAGTGAGAGAAATTTGATCCAGATGGGATTCTTGGAAAAGCCTGCATCTTTTCAAAGAAATAAAGAAAATATTGATAAGAGGAAGAAAAAGAAGAAGGATGTCCAAGTTCTAGGCACTCCAAGGGTCACGCAAACTCTAACTAACATTGAAAACCTTGAACAAGATATAAATGATGAATTGTTTGAATTCTAGGATTCTTTTAACCACGCTGTTCAAGAGGAATATTTTCTTGGAGCTTTCAGGAGTAGGAGGGGTTGTGTTACTGGCCATCATTGCATACACGAAGCAGGAGAAGACTGGTATAAAAGTCGTCCAAGACTTCAAAGGGGAAATTTCATTTTTAACCACCTTGAAACCCAATATTCATTGCCAACCACAAGACCCCCGGGTTGGTTATGAAAGCTCTCGATATCGATTGGTTGTCCTTAGTGAAAACAAATGTTTCAATTCATGCGTGGCCCCCTGGCTTTTGGGATATAAAGGATTTTTGGAAGGAAGTAATAATGGTTCAAAACACTATTCCTCATTGAATTACCTATTTTTATCTGATTCAATAACCAATATCGTATTAAATTGTCACAAGACTCCCCAAAGGACAAAGTAGACCTCATCATTGTTGAAATCCCAGGAAATTTGCTTATCCCACATGTGTTGGACCCTATTTCAAGTAGTCCCAAGTGGAATGCAAGAGTTGACAATTATATTGTTTCCATTTTCAAATTTGCAAACAAGTATCTCACAAGGGATGGATGCAACCTCTTTTTTTATAATGACAATTTAGAGAGACATCAAGTCCTACGTAAAGAACTATAACTTCAAAATTCATTCAAAGTTTGTTCTCGTTAATAATATGCACTTCATAAATCTTGAATTTCCTAATAAAAAGGTAAACGTTATTTGAAACTCCATCAAGGCTTCATGTGTCCATGTGAGCTCAATACTAACATATCATTTATACTATATATCACCAATTCTCATGAGTAGAACTCTTCTCCTTGTGCACGAGAATGGGAGTTTTGTTTTTTCAAGGGTTACACAACAAGGAGGCATTCAAGATGATGATGTGTTCTTTAATTGGACCATTCAAGATTTGATGATAATGTTGAGTAGTGGCTTTCCTTTTAGAGTTGGCCACAAGATCCACCTTGACACTTTCCAATTGCTTCTCCCTACCTTGTCATCTCCTAGGAGTCTAGTGGTGGACATCCATGCTTCCACAAGTTTCTTTCAATTCCCTTTACATTCAACTTTGTTCAATTTCATGTTTTTCTCTCCTCTTCTTCATCTCTTTCATTTTGTATTGCAAATTTCATTAAGAGGTTCTCCCTTAAACATGTAACTACTTGGGAGCATGTCAAAACCTTGGAAGACATGTTCTTGTGCTTGAGCTAGACCAAAAGTTTATTTTGAACTTTTACAGCTGCTGTTGGATGTTCTTGGGGAGCAAATTGATGCTGTGGAGGTAGAAAATAACAACTTAGATGTTCTTGTTCATAATAAATCCAAACTCGATCTTGATTGTGAATAAGTTTAACCTTCACAATTTCAAGTATTTGATGTGGTTATTGGTCAAGGCTTGGTAATTAACATTCCATTGTTTGTCGTAAAACAATATATTTTGTGTATTATTAATATTTCACACTTGAGAAAAAAATGGTCGCATATGATAAATTGACATTTAATATACATTTCTCATATAACTAATTTTTATTTGTCACATGTCTTCCTATATTAGAGATTTGTTGAAACACCATGGTTTTTTTTATACACTAGGATTTTTTTAAGATGTCTAAACCACCCATAAGAAAGTTGGGAAAATGTTCAAAATATAGTTATAAGAGGTTGCCACATTTCCAAGTTTACAGGTAAGAGAAAATATTTATATTACTTAAGGGAAGGGTCATTGCAAGCTAGGGTGGTTTGGTTTTAGCAAATACACCACTCCTTAAAAGTTCATACATTGGCATTAGTCTAATATGATATCATTTGTTAAATGGGAAATTACATGGTGGTTAATGAACTAAAAAATCCATATGAAGAAAGGACATTTTAAAGAAATTTTTAACATACATGATTTTTTAAAAAAAAATCTATCAAAAATTGACTATGGTACGAGCTGATGAAATATGGGCCCATTTCAAACTATTTGGCATATTGTTGATTTTGCATATCAATAGCATGTAAATGTATGATACTTTGCAAAAAATTGCATAGTGATGCAAAAAGTGAGGCACCTTGCTTTACAAAAATAAAACACACACACAACAATACATTATTGACATGTGGTGTGAAAAATAGATTGCACAATACATAAAGTGTGTTAAGAGTATTCCACACTTGAAAAATAAATGGTTGCATATGAAAATTGACACATTTTTGCCACACTTCAATTTTAACCAATTGATATTTGCATTTTTTAGTTTATTTTAAATATTTTGTTCAACTTCAACAAGGATTATGTTGCATATTAAGGTATGGGGTCACATTTTATAAGCTTTTGCAAATCAAGTTACACAAGCTTCCTTTTCACATGTTTTTTGTGTGTTATTCCAAGGTTTTTTTGGGGCATACATTTGTATACATATACAATCTTAGGAACCACCTAAGGGGGTGGACACTCTTGAAAATTACAATTCAATAATTTTTTTTCGTAAAGTCAATAAAACACACCACTAAAACCTTTAATTTGGTCCAAAACTAGGTGAGATTGAAAAAAAACTTGCAAAAAAGTACATTAGCTTTCAACATGGGGTGAAATTCATAAATGCACCATTTTTTGTGCCAAACTAAATTTCATCCGATTTTGACCCCCTCATTCCTTTTTCTTGAATGCCTTCACTACTACTACATATATTTTCACTAATCTTACATGTACAACTACTAAAATTACCTCAAACCTTGTGCATTAAATGTTAAGTTTCAACATTTCATACCCAAATTTAATAAAACTTCCTTACTTTGGGGACCTCATTCAAATAAGGGATAGGGGGTGAAAAGAGGCCCAGAGATAGCGTGAAAACATGATGACTTTAAGAAAACTCTAATATTTTAAAAAAATCACAAAGTAATCAAAATAATTTAGGAAATATCAATTTCAAAAGAAAATAGGTTCCATTACTTGCAAAGTTTCAATGCCCAAAATTTGATGCAAATTGATGATCTTTCAAGAGTGATAAGACACTCAAAAGTTTTAAATGAATAGTTTTTTTTTAAATTTTTAAAACATCTTTTTCTTTAATAAATGTGCACCATTCCTTCTCAAAATTTAAGAGGATTGTGCTATTGATGGTTGAAAGATCAAAAGAAGTTAAAATTTGTAAATTCATTTTTACAACATATTATAACACCTTTGGTTCAAATGCACTTTGGCCTTAAAAATCATAAATTTTGAAAATGTTGTGTTTAACAAAAGTTATTCATTTTTATGTAATAGAGAGCATGGATTCATAATACACATGTTGTATGATCAATTTTTAGTCAAAAATAAATAAATAAAAATGATGATTTTAAACTAGGTATGAAAAATGCAAAGATTAGGTCAATAGACCAACACATGAATGCCACATATCACATGCAATCCTTAGAAAAGGATTTTTACCTTAGTGCCCCTAATTCCTAAGATTGTGAACATGCCTTTTTGATGTTGTTATAAAGTTCTCACATGTTGTTGTGATTTATTTTTGTTTAAGTGAAGCTTATATCTTTTTTTTAACATGTAGGATTAATTTTATGTTGATTATCATTGAAAATGTAAGATGCACAAAAATTAATATATTTATACATTGATTTTTGCAAGCATGGAGGGGGATTTTTTGCATTCATATGAACATAAACATCAAGTTGAACTCATTACATTGGAACATTTAATTCAAACCTCACAAATGGGCCCTTTGAGTATGAAAACCTCCTTTGGGAATTCATCCTTTGACGCACAAATATGCAACAAGGCCTTCACATTGTTGAAATTACATTCATCCTCACAACTCGAGTGCATGATGGATGATGTTGAATTCTTTGTAATCCCCTTTGACAATGAATTGCAACAACCATAGGAAGATAATGCTTTTAAGTTTACAAGGTACAAATTTTAACTTCCATTGACATTCCTAGACCAAGATTTCCAAGTGTATTATGCATGTATAGATGTGATGTTCAACATATTATGGACTAGTTCTATTATTATGTATAATGTAAACATGAAACATGTGGTTTGTTTTTGTTTTTGTAATGCAATTTATGCCCATAAGTTGTAACATGGTTGTCCATAGGCATTGATGTCAATATGGTCCCAACAATTTCACAAACGTTGTCAAGTATACTACACAAAATTATAATGTGCATCTAAAAAAATTGCATCAATGATAAAGTAGTCCCATCAAGGACTTGCCACAAAGGTATACAATTTTCTAGAAAAAATGAGGTGATTTTATGAAGAGTGGATACAAAGTTGAGTTTATCATTAAAACATTGTATTTGTTCAAACATGTATCAAAGTTGTGTTTCATCTAATAAAATAATGTCAATTAAAATGTTTTACATGTATTCACGGGGATTAAATATGGGCGATAGATTTTCATTTGTTACCCATTTATCACAAAAGATCAATAAATTTGTGATGGCACAATTAAATCTTGGACTTTTAGTATGTTAGATCATGACAAATCATAGGTGACATGTGAAGGACATCATATTAAGAACATGCCAGTTGAAAAAAAAAACTTGTTCATTGATCAAAATGTTAAGATGTTGTTTAGGAAATTAGTTCAAAAAACATATCAGCTACACAAGAATAGTGCGAAGAATGTGCATATGTGAGTCTAACAAAACATACTCAATGTCTTATTATCAAGAAATTTGGGTAGAAATGGATGGTGATCTCACTAGGCAAAACATGTCTTTCATTTTGCCCATATCCAAACACCATGGCTTCATTCATTGAACATGCATTCATTCATTATATCTCCTATCAATGTTCAATTACTATCATTTTCAATTGTTTTGCTCACACCATAATACATTAATACATTGATATGTTGTGAATTGTGACAATTCCTCTTTTATACCATGATGGTGTTTGATTAATAGCACAATGACATTCATGTAACATATTGCATCACATCACAATGTATGCAAGAGGACTTGACACTATGAAAGCCCTCACAAAACTCATTCACCATGGGATCCCAATGTATTCATAGTTGATTGTGCCCAAGGGGAAATCAATAGTATCAAGTAAAGTCCCCTTCCCCTAAACAACTAATTATTAGCTATTTATTATTCATTTCATTTGCCCTAATGGATCTGGCATGCATCAACATTTGTTAGATTTAAGTTCACCCACATCTCATGTTGCATTCATTTCCTTTCTGCTAGGACTATATGGCTAGACACTACCATTTTTTTGTGTTTGTGGCATATGAAAAGAACATGGCAAAAGCAAAGCATATATCAATATAAAGGACCATGCATTATGTAGTAATAGTGTATTGTAAGGACTAAGGAACATCATATATGATAGGGATGGTCCATTGAAAGTTAGTGTTGAAGTGTGGGTGATGAATAGGCTATTGTGTCTCATTAGCAAGTTTCTTACAACTAAGATCTTTTGGAAATACATGGAGAAAAATTTGTAGTATGAGACTCACATGTGAGTGGTTGGATTTCAAAATCTACTATATGTTGGGCAAAACATCAATGTTATAGTGAAAGATAGCATGGGATGATGAAAGCCCAATTAATATTAGGAAAGATGAGATTGATAAGTCGTCATGTGGATTGGCAAAGTCTTTGAATGGCTTTGAACTAAAATTTCTATTTTGGGAGAAAAGCTTCTTCACCACTTTTCTGACATCACAAAATTGAGGGAAAAAAACACATTGAAGTGACTAAACATGGTGTAACACAAAAGAGGAGCACAAGCAGAAATAAAATGTGAGTCACTTTAGAGCAATCCCTTCACATGGACTCAAGAAGGGGTTTTTTTCAATCTTGTGATGGTCACAATGGTGATCATCCATAAGAAGGATTAGCCAAATTTGGCTACAGGTCAGACAGGAAAGTAAAAAAAAAATGAAAAATTCTTCTATATTTTGTTGACCTGCTGAACCTATTGTCTACATATTGCAATTTCAGAAATTTGTTTCCTCCAAATCTGGCAACTTTGTTGCATGAGTTTTTCACAAAAATCCTTCCTGTGGACATTGGATCTTTTTTGGTTGCCAAGTGGCCAAAATTTGCCAAAAATTAAAAAACCCCTGGATGGATGCAGCCCTTTGTAGGTCCCACAAACTTTGATGTTCTGAACTACCCCAAAGAGTTTACAAAGAGTTTACACCATTTACATCTTGAGGTGAGTTGTTAGTGCTGAGGAAGCCCCTTCCAGGCTAAGTGTTCTTTCATCCTTTTGTTTGATTTGCTTCGTGCCCAATAGATAGATAGGTGAGGGACTTAAGACAAAGGTTGCTCTTTTGCTCCCTTTGACAAGTCCACCCATTGCTCTCTTTTATGGTCGCTACTTGTGCGCTTTTGGGTGCTCTCTTTTGTGGCCCCTATTTGTGCATTTGCCCTTTTGGGTGCTCTCTTTTGTGGCCACTATTTGTGCATTTGCCCTTTTGGGTACTCTCTTTTGTGGTCGCTACCTATGTGTGCATCTATGCTTTTGGGTGCTCTCTTTTATGGTCACTATTTGTGCATTTGCGCTTTTGTGTGCTCCATTTTGCGGCCACTATTTGTGCATTTGCCCTTTTGGGTGCTTTCTTTTGTGGACGCTACGTATGTGTGCATCTGCGCTTTTGGGTGCTCTCTTTGGATTGGTCCTCTCTTGTTATTCCTTCCCTTTTTCTCACTTCCATTCCATGTAGATTGCTTCTATAAAGTATTGTTAGGGTTTCACCAACTCCATAAATTTTTTCTTTCCTTTTCTCTTTTGTAAAACTTTTAAGCATATTTTCTTCTCATATGTGCAAACCCACAACCCTAAAATGATTTTGGCCTGCCAGGGGACCCAGTAGGTGTCACCCCCTCATTCTGGTGTCACAATGGTTAAGTGATTTGACTATAGAATGAGCTTGATTAAAAATGCAGCATTTTTCCTCAATACTGTATTGGTATGTAAAAATCGCATGTTCCAGTCAGTAAGAACCAAATTGGAATTGGGTCTAATTTTTAAAAGTAAAAATAAAAAAATATTTTTATTATACTTTATTTCGAAGAACTGCACCTGGAATTGGGTTCCTGGTTCTATTGAAACTGGAACTGAGATCATATATGTTTTTGAACAAAAGTGATTCCAACTGGGGATTGACCATTGATTAACCAAAAGTTAATCGATGATGGTTCCAGTTTAGATGAGGGAGAACCTGATCAGAACTGAGTCTGATTTTCTGAACTGAAATTGAAATTTCCTTCAAACACTCAAACTCAGAACCAGATTCACGATTCCAATTATGTGTGGAACTAGAACCTACACAAAGTTTGCATTTCTTATTCAAAACTGGTTCTTCATCAAAGTAAAGAACCACCCAACACTTGTTTTTTCCAATGTTGATCGCCATGTATATAGATAGGCCTGCACATGGTACATACTACTGTATGCTACTTGGGCCAGTTCAGCACCATTTATATTATTTTCAGAAACCTTGAAGTTTTCAGAAAATAATTTTTTCTGAAGGAAAATGAAAGAATCTGATGGAATACTTGGGGAATATATATCATTTGCTGAAATGGAATCCTCAAAATTAATTAATTATTCAACCAAGATGTGTTGAAATGGCCAAAGTACTAGGATACTCTGGTCCATGTACCAGTATCAAAAGATATTACCAGGCTAGCTAGCATGTCTGGTAGCATTATTAGCCATGTGCAAGTATCAACCTGCGGAAACTGAGGTAATACCAACCCCGTACCAATTTCATACCAGTTTCAATCCCAAGTATCTGTACAGTACTTGCCTCATACCAACCAAAACTCAGTCCTGAACCCGATACCTATAAGAGACCAAGATTGTATGAAAGTTTTAAAAAAAGGACCCAATACCAAGAACAAACCGATATGAAGAAATAGAAAAGTATATAACACCAGGGCCAGGCTTATATGATTTTAAGAACTATATAAGTCTGTGAACTATTTGATGATCTCTCAACAATATGTTTAACAATATGTAGTATTCCTCCAACTGTTTTGAGAAGTAGAAAATATGAATAGTTGGAGCTGCAGTACTGGAGAGCTTGAAATTCTGGGCATGTTCAACTTAGCCTTGATTTGATCAATCAGCAATACATATATATAGATATATAGTTGGACTTTACTTTGTGAAAGAGATCAATATGTGAGTGCACCATCAATTTCTAGACGCTCATGTAAGTTCAATCCTCAAACTAGCTCATGATATTATTATACCTTTGACAAAATGTTATAGACTGAGAGTCGAATTAATTGTGGGAAGTTGATGATCTAGAAGTAAGTACCTGCAGAGATATATTTGTAATGTTGCTTCAAAAACCATTTTGAAAGATCTTGGAAACATTTAGCAAGAAATAATGGCAAACAGCATCTGCTTGAGTGTGTCTTCAGGGGAAGTGATCAGCTAGTGCTGCACTTGCTCAAAATTAGGCAAGTTGGCATTTTCATTCTTTCAAAATGGCTAAAAAATATGTGTGTTTCTGATTTTCTAGTTGCCTTATTTCTAGAGGGGTTTTTTTTTTTTCCTTCTTCTTCGGGGTGGAATTATCGCCAGATTTCTCTATTGAGTTGTAGCATGTAGCCAGAAATGTGAAGGAATTTTCAACATTTTTATTTTCATATATCCTTTTTTATAGCCAGATTTGGCTAAACTGTATTATAGATGATTGTCAGTTCAGCTACATCACTTGCAGGGTTTTTTTAATCCTCAAATTCCTCAAGTAGTTACACTGGCAAGGATCCCCAAACAATTCCAAACAAATTTTCAACATTGTTTTACAAATGCATAAAATTAAAATTCAACATTGACTTCCGTAATTAGAGTTTTCCTTAAAGTCACCCTCCTGTCTCCACCCTGTCTTTGAGCCTCCTTTCACCCCCCTATCCCCTCTTTGAGTGAGGTCTGCCAAGTAAGGAATTTTATTAAATCTGGGTATGAAATGTTAAAACTCGAGAGTAATTGTAGTAGTTGTATAGGTCGGAGAAGTGAAAATACAAGACCTTATGTATTATTCCAATTGCCCTACGCTACTTACAAAATAGAGATGGTTTATTTTCACCCATGTTTATAATAAATTTGGTTTGTCAATTTGCCACAACTATACCCAAATATTATTTTAACAAATGTGTTGAAAATTGAACCAATAATTCTTATCACTCATTTGTTGTATTATTATCGTGGAATCTGAATAACATTCATTTTTCTCAATTATAAAAAGGAAACTTCATTTCAAATGAACTTCATGTTCAATAGATGCAAATCATCATCAACTTTGTCATTTCTAACTTTGTCAATTCTGACAAAAGCTTGCTCATTTTATGTAGTATTTCTGTTACATAGAATTGATGGAGTTCTTTTTATTAGGGACTTATAGAAAATAGGCTTAGCTTATTTGTAGATCAACATTGTGGCATTCATTTGATTCTTTAACACTATTTCCTCTCTCCTTAAGAGTTGATTATATCAGGAAGTTTGTGTTTGGAATGCTTCCAATAGTTGTTCAACTTGCAAATCATTTTCCCAAGCTAGTAATAAGACAGGTTCAAAATTCAAAGAATAGAAACACCTTTGAATTTTGTCAACACTTAAGGATTCGAGGACCCTTGAATGTTAGCTCTTGCAAGAACCAACAAACTTGGTAAATCCAAAGATTGCGAAATCCTTTTGCCCTAACATAAGTTTTGCATAAGAATCTTTTTTTTCAAAGTGAAATGTTTTGTAACATGTGATTAAATTTGTTGAGCATTGGCTCATTTGTCTTCCTTCTAGTTCCTTTTTCCACATGTCTTCAAGACAAGAATCATTGTCCACCCATTGGCTTTAGCACTACAAAATAGAAACTGGACCTTATTGACTTGTCTTCTTCAACTATCAAAATTCTGAAAAACTCAAATTGGGATTGCATGACACCATTTTTTCAAAATAATAGAATATTTCAGCAAAATTTGTTGAAAAACTCAAATTGGGATTGCTTGCAGGACCCATTTTTCAAAAATAATAGAATACTTCAGCAAAATTTGTTGAAAAAATCAAATTGGGATTGCTTGCAGCACTCTTCTTCTTTTTTTTTCAAAATAATAGAATATTTCAGCAAAAACTTGTTTGATTATCAGTGACAGAATCTACAATAAAAATCTCAACCCATATGTTGGGTTTGATTTGTTTCTTCTTTTCTTACCTATTAAACTGACATAGGAAAAATTTTATTCATAAAATTATGCTTAACTCATCCCAAAGGAAAAATGTTGACACTAGAAACTCCTTAAAAAAATCTCAACCCAAATGTTGGGTTTGATTTGTTTCTTCTTTTCTTAGCTATTAAACTGACACAGGAATATTTTTATTCATAAAATTATGCTTAACTCATCCCAAAGGAATAGTTGTTGACTCTAGAAACTCCTTAAAAATCTCAACCCAAATGTTGGGTTTGATTTGTTTCTTCTTTTCTTAGCTATTAAACTGACATAGGAATATTTTTATTCATAAAATTATGCTTAACTCATCCCAAAGGAAAAATTGTTGACTCTAGAAACTCCTTCTCCATCAACTCGCCAAGAGAAATGCTGACAGGTGGTGTGTTAGAAAAAGGAGAAAAAACTCATTCCCAAGAAGCTTTTTTTTAAAGTGGTCCCTGGAAGAGCTCAAGTTACAGACCAGATGCTGCACAACTAAAGTACTTAAAAAGTTGCAAGGTACTTGTGCAAGTGGTGTCAACATGGAAACTCTCCCAGAACAAGTGACTGTGCAAGGTTTGAAATCCCGTGACTGGACGAAGCACCCATCTACAGAAAAGCACATGACGCTGCACACCACCACTAAGATACTAAACTTACAAGATACTTATATGCAGCAAGTGGTGTCGACATGGAAACTCTTCCAGAACAAGCCGACTGTGGAAGGTTTGAAGTCCTGTGATTGGAAGTTGCAGCCATCTACATAAAAAACACAAACATCATCACGCTGCACACATCTACTACATAAAAACACAACTTACAAGATACTTATATGCAGCAAGTGGTGTCAACATGGAAACTCTGGGGGAACAAGTGACTGTTGAAGGTTTGAAGTCCTGTGATTGGAAGTTGCATCCATCTTACATAAAACAATAGAGTTTTCCATAAAGTCAGGACAAGACGACAACATGGCATCGGTACCTTGAGTTTAGTCCAAAACCGGGTGAGATTCAACAACAAAAAAAAACACCTGCACAAAAGTACATTAGCCTTCTTCAACAACGGGCTGGGGGGGTCAAACTCAGAAAGGCACCACTTTGCTCCTACATGTACAACTACTATAATTACCTCCAACCTTGTGCACTAAATGCTGAGTTTCAGAATTTCATACCCAGATTTAATAAAACATCCTTACTTTGGGGACCACACTCAAAGTGAGTGGAAACGAGGCCCAAAGAGAGGGTGATGAGAGGATTACTTTAAAGGAAAACTCTATCCATGGACCCTAAAATTTTACCCATATTGATGGTTTAGAAAAAAAATAATGTATAACCTTGAAAAGTGCCATTTACAAGACCATATAATGTTGCAAAATTTCCAACCTATATTTCTACTAACATATTTTTTAAAAGTAATAATCCATGATGGAAACCACATGTGTGAGAAATGGCAATGTTAATATCAATTTGAAATGAAAGGGACGTGTTTTAGAATGAACATCTTGTGTGACAAATTTGAATGTTTGACATGGAATTTTTCATATATAATTTTTATTATGGGTAGTGGTTTTAAGGTTTATATAGAATGTGGTAGTGTGTTGTCTATTGGTGGCAACTTTAAACAAATATTATTGATGAAATTTATGTTCTCATTTTTTCTGTGAAGTAGTTTGAAACCTATTCAAAATGTTAATGAAATTAAAATATTTTTTTCTCATCATTTTTTGTAATTCATAACATTTTCATGCCAAAATTTTGTTCCAAAATATTGAATTTGTTATTTTTAAAATTAAAAATCCATGAACCACAAATTGGAGGAAGTTAGAAAAAAATCACATGTCATTATAAAATCAAGACCGCCAATAAATTGATTGAATTTGTTTTATTACATGTAATCTATGATCAATAAATGTTAAAATTTTGTTGTGCACCAATGATATTTCATCTATTACTAACAATCATAGTTGATTGTAAGTTTTTATTAAATTATCATTTTTTCATCACTCAATGCTTTGAATTCATCAAGATTTTTGTTTAAAGGAATGGCAAGTGCAAAATCCATGGTTCTATCATTGCTTTTCTTGTGTATGTTAATGCGTGACTTTTGGTTTTATAAGGTCAACATTTCGAATATATTTTTATGGAATATTTTAACATGCTTTGTATGGTATTACATTAATGTGAAAAAAATTCATGTGCATTCACCTCTTGTTAGAAAAATGTGTAAAGGTTTTAAAGGATATTTAGTTTATATATATATAGTAAATATTTGTTCATCATTAAGTTTTCTCATGTTTGACGTAAATTTTTTTCAACATATGGTATGCATTCATCTATTTGTTGATTGGAAAGATTATGAATTGATGTTTTATTTTTCTGAATTTTTTGAATTAAAAAAATGTTCATATGCTAAATCATATAATTCAACTTCTTTGGTATTTGTAAACATATTGTTGTTTTGTGGATTATTTGCATTAAAAAAGATTTCATCTAAAATATTTCCTTCAAAAATCATTTCATGTATTTTGGTGTACTCCGCAAAATCGTAAGGGTTGACACCTACCCAGTGCCCCAAATATTCATAAATAAATGATGGAGCCACTCTTGTTCTTGTGATTGATTGTAAATTATTGCATTCATCACCATATTGATTTGAAATGTGAAAATTATATAAAAAAATTCTTTAGATTTTTCAATATCATCTTTTGCATTCACATAGACATTTTTCCATCAAAAGATGTTGACCTTTTAACTCAATTTTTAGTATATTGAAAGGTTTAAATAAGAGCAATATTTTTTTATAATGGTTTCTGGATCTTTATGAAAATTAAATGAGACCCAACAAGTAATCTTACTATGTTTACATTTTTTAGATGTTTTCATATCACAATTTGTAACAAATTTTGCTAAAAAAGGTGATTTATTGTTTGTTTTTGTGCTTTGTATTTATCAATTAATGATTTAAAGTGAAAATTTGTTGAAATTATAGATAAATAATCTATTTTTTGTAATAATAATATAAAAGTTCTATCATGTTTTGCACATATGTTTACAAATTGAAATGATCTTGTGCAATGATATAATGGAATTGACACAATATTGTATTATTTGTTATATTGACATTTGGTGTGCATTTAAAAATGCATTTTCCGAAAAAAATTTAATTCGCTCAAATGCTTTAATGTCATCACATTTACATTTGTCAAATATGGATTTCATTTTTTGTGTCACAAATTTATTAAATTTATTAAATAAAAAAATAAGATGAAAAAACATATGGATATAAAATAAATTGTGCATCTATATTTGCTTTCCATAAAAGTTTTACATGTATGCTAAATACATTTATTTATATATAATCTGGTTCATGTTTTAAATAGAATTTTGGTTTTTGTAATGTGCATTGTAAAGCAAATAAGTAAATATCTTTATTTATTTATAAATAATTTGAAAGAAAGTCATCAAATGGAATTTCTACACCTTATCCCATGTCCACAAGTTTCTAAAAAATTCAAGTTGTTGTTTCACAAAGATTGGAATCACAAAACATTTAATTTCTTTGTTTGTAAAAATTCCAAAAATAGGAGCATATATAAACAATATCAATCCATGGTCATGAACCAAACTTGTTGATTGATTATATATATATATATATTTCATTGATTAAAAATAAGTGTTATTATTATTTTTTGAAAACCATTAATTTTTATGTTCATAATAATATACACAAAATATAAAAATTAACCAATCATTTACACTTGTGATAAATGTTACAAAAAAAATTACAAGCCAAGTTGTCTAATCATTGCAAAAAATAATAATTTGAAGACAATTTAAATAGTATAGGGATGCTTTTATACAAACTAGTTTTCTATAACCTAAATTCGATTTCAATTTTTTGTCTAAGTTTACATTATTTGACACATTGTTACTTATGTGAATTTGATATGATAAATTTTATTTTTGGATATGGATCCCTATAGAAAACAATATAAAGTGTATTAAGATTTCAATTGTTTGAAAATATATATTTATTACATGATATGAAATTTTTCTATTAACACTTGTGATTTCAACTTCTGTTTTTTTGGTATGAACATGCAAAAGATGGTCTTGTATGGCCAAAAAACAACATAGAAAAATTATATTCTTCAAAATGTGCACGATGGAATAATCCAAGTGGTTGAAAACCTTCTCTTGGAATAATTGTCAATGATCGTGAATCGTCATCAATAATCTATTTAGGATTCAATATGTTTTTCATTTATGTGTTGAACGTATTCCAATTTTTTTAAGAAAAAAATTAAAAAATATATATTTTTATGGCATCAAAAGTAATACATTTTCAAATTTGTTGGAACATTCACAATGCTTCCATGCATTTTGTATTGTCCATGTCCTTGTAATTGGAGCATTGAACAAATGCAAGATTGTGGTACAATTAAAAAATATATTTTATTTTATTTAACATTTTAAAATAATCGTATTTGGTTTGTTATTAATGATGTGATTTTGTAAAACTAAGTCTAAAGGTTTGCCAACATCCAATTTGTTTTGATAATATTTACACATTAATATGTGGTTTATAGATTTTTCATTTTTGAAATATAGCTCTACGAAACAACACACAAAAATCAAATTGAACCTAGAGCATGAGGTCTTTGCAATCTAAGATTAAATGCCATTAGAACACCAAGAAGATAAATGTTGTAATGCAATGTTGAACTCCATTATATTATAATTAATTGCCTTTTAGTATAATAACTTTGACATAATATCTTGCCAACACCAAACAACCTACAACAAAGAAAATAATAGAAGATCTCTTGAAAGGAACATTATTTAGATCAAAATTTTAACACTTTGGAAGAATGTGAAACAAATATATTACCATAAATGACCAAAAAAAAACTTAAACACCTTAAAAAACTATAAAACCAAGAATGTAGCAATGCTCATCTTGACCAAACCTGTTTCAAAATCCAACGATTAATAATGCAAAAAAAAAGAAAACAAAAAGAAATCAAAACTCAAAACTATGGTCGAAGTTAGCAAGCTCAAGCTCTTGATTTGAACGCAATATGCATGTGTATGGCAAGGTTCAAGTAGAAACACAAATGAGCTATGTTGATCAACACATATATTCAAACACAAATTACACACCTAACATTTGAAAAAACTAACCTATTATAGTTGTTGCTTTGATGATATCTTTAGCAAAACTTTAAGTTTTGTTGTAGCAATCAAAACCTATCAAATGAAATTTACATTTTTCAATTAGTGTTTAACTCTAAGCTCAATCATGTTGAAATGTTCAAAATATTGTATAGTTACATAATGAAACTAAACAAACATCTTCAAGTCTTGCTTTTATTTGGACTAATTTTTTGCTACCAAAATCAAGAAAAGGGAAACCTTTTGTAGATTTCAAATCTTCCACCACTTCACCAAATTGAAAGAAAATGATACACTTGAAAAAATAGAAGCAAAATTGAAAAGCAATTGACCAACTACAATAGTCACAAGCTTGTTCACATGGATAAAATGTGACATTTACAATCACAAGACAAGTCCATGCATATACAACCACATAATAAGGATATAAAAGTTTCAGATTTTCCACTAGGGTGGTTGCAAAATACAACAATTCAATTATGATAGATAAATAGTCCATTAAGAAATTCATTCATCAATGTTAAAATGATAGTATATATATGATACCATTGCTTAAGTGGGGGACTACAAAATGGTTAATGAACTAACAAAGATTATATGAATAAAAAAAGTCCAATTAGATAAATTTTTAACATCCGTTTCAAGAGCAAAAAATATTGAAATCCATAAAAAATGAGAATATTTGAAAATAAGGTTCATTTTAGGACATTTAAAAGTCCTTAACTTTTTATGGGGTTAATGTTTTTCTAACAAAACTTTTACATCTATGTTCCTTTTGCTTTAATATATCATATTTTGAGACCCTATAAAATATCCCAAACACAATCCATTAAAAGAAATTATTTATATAAAATCACAAATAAAAAATTAGTTGATATTTTTGAAATTCAAAAGTTCATTACTCTATATGTGGTATATATATGGTGCAATTTTTTATTAGAAAAAATTCTTATTCAAATTAAAATTTTGACTCTAATGAAAAATTTGGCATAGTGATGGTTGTATGACATGTCAATGCATAACACTTTACAAAAAATTGCAATGTGATGCGAAAAATGGTCCACCTTATTTTGCAACCCAATATTTCAACAAGTAGAAAAAAAAGTTTACACTTGAAAAAAGAGAAGCAAAATGTAAATTGCAAGGCCACGATGTGACACACCCCTTGTTTAATAGGGTAAGTTTATCACAAAGCAAATTATTGTTGCACACAACACTATTGCAAACAATGTTTTAGTGCAAAAGAGTGCTATAGAAAATGTTTTTCTACATGTGTATACATGGTCAAAATTTCGAGCAAAATCTTTTCACCTAGTAGAGGATTAAACCAAATTCTCACAACAAAATTGTAAAGAATCCCAAACGGGACACTATTTCTTGAAGAAAGATCTTTCATTGCTACGACAAGAGAAATGATGGTGACTCTATTAGCTTTACCTTGTTTTGAATGGGAGAATTGCTTGTTGTTGGCACCATTGTTTCCCACTAAGAAAAACAATGTGATGGGAATTTAGGTCAAACATGAACAACAATACTAACATATGGAGAAGCCACACCACCACCACCCACATGCTTATTATTATTACCACGATGACCACTCTTGCAGCTTTACAAACCCCCCAACTTTGCAAACCTTAACTCACATTGATAAACCACACAAAAATCTCGAAACCACCAAACAAACCCAAAACATAAACAATAACATCTCATTTGTGAAGACCACCAAAATCCATTGCCACTATCCAATTGACTAACTAAAACCCTAACCCTAATTAAAACAACCACAAACCGGAACACTTCTTCACCTAAGAGTTAAAACACCATGGAGGGGGTTTTAACTCCATTTTTGTTTACATGGAAGGTGTTGCCTATATTGTATTACCGGTGTTTTCTTTTCATAAAGAAATTTTCATCACTTGGCAATAGAAAAGACTCCAGTGCAACTGTGCAACTCATATAAAGGATTTTAATTTGATTTTTAAATGCCAAAATTGCCTTTGAAGAGGGTCTCTTTTAGGAAATCGCCATATTTAGGCAATAGGTCCTGCGGGTCACCAATATATAGCAGCAATGACTTATAAGTTATCCGAAGTGTTAGGCGATTAGGGGGCGAGAACGGCCAGTTTCGGCATAATAGGGCATCAAATGCTTAACTGGGAACGAAATTTTACGAAAACGGAATAACTAACTGGGCTATTTCCATCAATTTTAGTAGTAAAACTCAGTTTCATCCCCAATTTCCTTTTTCCTGAGTGCCCTCCACTGGCTGCTACATATATTTTCACTGCTCCTCCTACATGTACCAACTACTATAATTAGTCTCGAACCTTGTGCATTCAATGCTGAGTTTCACAGGAATCTTCTTGTCAGAGGATCAGAACTTGCTTCATCACTAGGGGCCCCTTCGTTTCATTGGTGTGCCAGACTTTTAAGTGACAGTGTCTACTCATTTAATCCCAGCTCCAAAAAACACTTTGATCAGCTTTGCAAAGCCTTTTGAACTAGCAAGCAGCCTAATTGACCTGCAACCTTTCCTTCCTTTCAAGAGAGAAAAGGGAAGAACAACCCAAAAACAAACAAACAAACAAACAAACCAAAACTGAAGGGAATGGATGACCCCAATGGGCCAGAGCCAACCCACCAGCACCCATCAGGACACCATCCATTGGATGTCAGTTAGGTCTCAGTGATGGATGAACCTCAACTGAGTTAATATCTGGTTTCACCTTGGTAACCCATTTTGTAAGAAGTAGGTCCTATGTGTATATATATATATAGGTAAAGAGGTAGGAAAATAGGTGACTAGTAAATAAGTAGATGGAATATACAAAGGTAAAGGCTATTTTATTTTTTACTACCTACCTACGGAGTCCTGACAACCTGCAAGTTAGTTGTTAATACGTAGGTAATAAAAAGGCAATTGCACGAATCACCATGGTTAGCTATGGAACTGGGACCCAACTATTTCTTGACCACTTACCATCCATCCTTCACGGTGCACTTGACCCTGGTGGGTGCTGGTTCACTTTTGCCGTATCTACCTACCTACCTACCTACCTACCTAATAGGTACCCACCAAATGATTTATTTACTTACACAGGAACCACTTATAATATCCCATGTACTTAAAATGCATTCCCTACTTAGGCCCCCCTTTACACTATGGGGAGGGATCATGACTATGGCAATGTTGAGAACCCTCTCTTTACACTAACTTAGGGTTTTCTTCATCAATTTCCTCTTCCTCCATTTTCTTCATTTAAAAAGTAGGATCACCATGGATTTTAGAAGAGCCAAAAATAAAAATAAATTTTTTAATAATTTTCTTTTTTTATCAAACGGGACTTTTGGGCCCATGGTCTAATGAACTTCCGCCCACCTTCAAAAAACAATATTGAAATTATTGAGAAAAAAGTCACGACAAAATGTTTGAATATCAATCATGACTTTTTGAGCTCATGGTCTAACAAATGTCCAACCCACCTCTAAAAAAAAAAGTTGAAAAAAAAACCTAAGTGTGGACCATCAAAATATGACCAATAATGATTTTTTTGAGCTTATGGTATAAAAGACTTGTTGCTAAAAGTGCACATGGCAAGGTGGGCCTAACAAAACAAATTTGTTAGACCATGAAATATTATCCATAATGCATTTAATGTTAATTTTTCATCCATTTAACATTTCCCTAGCCCCTTGGTCCTTTCAACCTTGTGTAAAGTGAACGTGAACCCTAAAATGGCTTTTCCTCAAATCATAGATTTTTATTTATTTTGATGGTCATGGGCTTTTTGGGCTCTAGTGTAAAAGGGGTTTTACTTCACTCATTTAAGAAGTTACCTAGGTAGTGTGAAGTTGTTCAAGTAGGAAGGTTTACAAGATAGTTTTCCAATGTGTAAGCTTTGTAAGTTGATGATTCATTCGCATGAATTGAAGCAAAACAAGTTTTCAATACATGGTGGATTGATTAGTGGGTGTTGTAGGTTGGGATCTAAACTAGGGTTTCAATCAAGTGACCCAACCTAAGAGCTAAAGTTCCTCTCTTGAACCACAAACTCATTATAGAGTCCAAGGATTTGAGAATGTTTGCTAATGTGACATACTTTAATTGAATAGGTCAACTATAGCTCAAAGCATTGCTTGTTCTCATCAAGCTAAACCCTAAACCCTACAAGGAAACACGGGTCCAATTCATTCAAAAATTCACTCATTTTCTAATGAATTCCGAAATTTTTTCACTACAATGAATTTGCAATTGAGAATTTAAACAAGAAGGGAACAATAGGGTTAACTAGGACAAGTGCTATTGACCAAGTGAGATACACGGTTGGTTGGACATAGTTCACATGTCAATTTACATTAAAATTTTCATTTATTAACAATATCTGAAAAATTATTTTTTTCATAATATGTTAGTCACATTTTTCTGAATTCAGAAATCCAAATTTAGAATTTGAGAAATGTTATAAAATTGATTTTCGTTTCAATTTATAAAAAAATTAGTTATAATATTTCAAAGTAAATTGATATTGATTTTTTTTCAAAACTTATGCATAAATATGTTTTTTGAAAAATCAAACCTAGAATTAGATTTTTAATGATTCCATTTATGTGTGGAACCAAAACAATTTTAATTTATGTTTTAGTATGAAAATCAAATGTTCTTCATAAAAATTTTAAAAATTGCCCAACACTAACTCAAACCTTAATAACTCGATTGTTGATCATTCACACCTAAAATATGTAGTCAATTAATTTTTTCTTTCAATGTCTAGAGATATAATTTTCATCCCACTCTTAAATAGTAGGCGTAAAATCTCTTCTCTTTTCTAAGAGAAATATTCATGAAATGTGGGGTTTAGGATGAGGGGGGTAGTAGAGCTTGGGTCCCCCAATCTTGGGGTATTTCTCCCACCCATGGCCTTCATTCACCCTACATCTTATTAATTTATTCCCATTGCCCCACTTTGGAATGTTCTTTTTAAATAAATAAATAAATAAATAAGTGTTCTTTTTGCTTAAATAAATAAATAAATGTTTCTTATTGCTTTTTGAAAGTGGGCAGAAGGAGCACATTGTCAGTGAAAAATTCATGAGGCTTGAACCAACATGAATACCAAAGGGCAGCAACAAATTCTTCATGTAGGCTAGGTTAAACCCTAAACCCTAAACCCAATTTTGTCAGCTCCATAAAATGCCATTGCTAAGGGCTTTGAGAATTCTTTATTCATTGGCACCCATGTTGACAATTTTTTTCACAATTTTTTTTCTTTTGCCAAAAAATAAAGAAAATTTGCACTAATTTATATGATAAATAAATGTAAAATTATCTATATTGACATTCACATGGTTTTAAATGGATTTACACAGTTCTATAGAATGTACACATCCAAAGTTAGGCATTTACATTAGTACGCTTACACAAATATGGATGAGAATTTACACTTACATGGAGTGTAAATAAATTTCAAATTTTCATTTTACACTTACAAGGAGGGAATGTTTTAAAAAATCTACACACCCAACAAACAAATAATTTTTATTCAAAATATTAAATAATTTTTATAAATTAAATTATAAAAAAAACCCCCTCTCCCATAACTCCCATTACTGGAGATCAGTGTTTTCTCTACTAACTTGATGGAAATTTTTCCAATAGCCTTGTTTGTGAAAGTTTTTGATAAAACTTCTTAGTGAAAAAACATGTTTTTTTTTTTCCCCCAAGTATGCAATATATATTTTCTCAGCATAAATGTGCCACTTTCATAAAAAAAATTTAAAAAGAATTTTTTTGAAAAAAGAGAAGAAAAAGCACTATTATAATAGATAGATAAACCTTAAATGCATAACAATTATTTAGGGTTCTATTTATAATAATAGAAAACACAATCTTAAAGTTCAAAAAACATGACCCTATCCAAAGCTTTTAATAGCATGAAAAATAGATGCAACTCACAAAGCACATTACTAAAACATGACTGGACGAATGGATGGATGGATGGATGATGGGACAGATGGATGAAATGATGCTTCACGTCACGACATCCTTTATTATATGTAATTTGCATTGATGGTGTCGACACAAGAATGAAACAAATGTCCCCACAAAGAAAAATTTAAAAATGGTGCCTAAAATTAGAGACCTAGAAGGAACAAAACAAAAAAGACTAAATTAAAGTAATGCCCATTGGGTAGGAGTGAATTCAACCAAATGAGGTGTATGATGTGTGTCCTAAATTTGGAGCTTGGGGGGGGACTCGACAAATTATAACAATTTAAAAAACCCTAAACCCTAAAACTCAACCCTAGTTTGTTTGTTTTGTTTTGTTTGTTTGTTTTCAACGGTTGCGGGAATTCCCAAAATAAAAAGGCCTAAACTGATGTCATTCGAGTGATGTCAAGACCAACATCACCCAAAGTTCATGTCTTAAGCTTTTGCCGTCACAAGATGCAAATAGATAAGGGCACGGTATATGGACCCCTGACTCGTGGTTAAATTAAAAATCAAAGAACCGGGTTTGACCCTTTAACCACAATTCTCTAAATAAATAAATAAATAATTAATTAATTAATTAATTAAATTTTTTAAAAAACTGGTAGAAGAGTGTGTACCCTGAAATTACAATTCTTTTCCAATTTTCTGCATATGATTTATGGATTTTTTGAACCTTTTTCTTAAAGCCTGGAAGCTCATGTTGAAGTAACCAACCAAAGCTTGAACCTGGGTTGCCAAACTCAATGCTCATTTGGGCCGAAGGACTCAAAAGAGCTTTTGAAGTAACCGACAAAACCTTGAACATGGTTGCCAAACTCAATGCTCATTTGGGCCAAGAACTCAAAGACCTTTTGATGTAATGCACCAAAGATTTATTAGAATTTTTTTTTAAATATCCTAACTCGTTTGAACACTAGGTAGAAACATTGTGATTTTTTATTTTAAAAAATTGGGTAATTTTTTTGAAAAAAAAGGAATATATATAACATAAATATATACTAGAAAAATCGCCAAACCTTCATCGGGTATCAACCTAGGTATACACACATATAACCAACATGTGTGAAATTAAAAACTTGCCCCAACATGATACCCACCTTTTTACAATTTTCATAAATATGTATTTGTATTTGATATCACTTCAATTCTAAGGACTTAGAAAACATTTGGGAAAATTAATTGGGAAGAATAAGTGTGAGAAGATTTAAACACGACTTAAACCTTAATCGTAAACATTAATTATTTAAACCCCAATTCCTACAAGATGTAAATAAGCTCAAACAAGGGGCCTTGCAATTTACCTTCCAAGCGAATCATAATGTTGGGAAAATTAATAAAATCAAGAATAATAATACAATCAATCTTTTACAACTATGTGACAACTATTAAAAAAAAAAAAAAGGTAATTAAACTCTTCATCAAATTTCTATGGAAAAATAAAATAAAAATGAGAAAGGAATTTTTTTTTAAATAAAAATAAAAAATGGAATAGAACTAAAGAGCCCTAGAAGAGCCACATCCCCTCTTTAAATTCTCAATATCCATCCCCATCTTCCCATGAAAATAATTGGACCTCTAACCCCTCCTTCCAAATTTGCCCTTATTTTAACTCTTACTTAAAATGATAGCTAGTTAATTAACTAACTCAAAACTCGTTGATGACACTTTCTTCATAAATGGCGATAATAATAAATAAACTTATTAACTAACTCAAAACTTGTTGACGACACTTCCTTCGTAAATGGCAATAATAAATAAACTTATTACCGATGATTTTAGAAGTTAGCATTCTACCTTACTAGCTAAAATAACCACTAACTAAACTAAAAATTAACCTCCCTAAACACAAGATATGACAACAACTCAAGTGTTGGGAATCTATCGCAAAATGGTTCTTCTATGTTGGGTGTTTAATTTTTATTATGGCAAGATGAAAAGTTTGTATGGGATTACTATATGATTCTTTGAGAGTTTGCTTAATGTCTTTGAGGGTCAATTTGTGTTTGTGTCTTTGAAGCTATGTATTTTGAAGGTGAAGGTGTGTGTGTATGTGTGTTTATTTGTGTCATTGAGAGTCCGTCTATGTATTTGTTTGTGTCTTTAAGGGTTTGGGAATTAGGGTTAGTGTGTTTATTTGTCATTGAGAGTCCATCTATCTATTTGTTTGTGTCTTTAAGGGTTTGGGAATTAGGGTTAGTGTGTTTATTTGTGTCATTGAGAGTCCATCTATGTATTTGTTTGTGTCTTTAAGGGTTTGGGAATTAGGGTTAGTGTGTTTATTTGTGTCATTGAGAGTCCATCTATCTATTTGTTTGTGTCTTTTAAGGGTTTGGGGAATTAGGGTTTGTGGGATTCGTGGTGTTTGTGTCTTTGAGGGTCTCGGGGGTTGAAGCTTAGTCACTATTGAAACGATTAAGGGTCTATCACATTAGGATTCCCATGAGGATTATCTCTTTTAATTAGGTTTAAAAGTTTAGGGGGGCAAAAAAAAGGTTTAGAAGTTTAGGGGGAAAAAAAAAAAAACCCCCTTAATTATAATAATAATTAATAATTATAAAATAATAATAATCAAGAATATTATTTTTTGGGTTAAAGCTTCGAGAATGTACATATATATGTGCCTTCAAATGTATTTATTCAACCCCTAGCCTTTGCCTCATATTGACCCCTCCTATAAACCGAGACCTGAACCCATTCTTTAAAAAATAAATCTTAAACCCCAAACCCGACTATTATTCCCCAAAAAAAATTCAGATAACCAACGCCCCGAGAGACGTGTACATTCATGGGGATGGAAAACACACTACCTCACTTCCTCATAGTCCCATAATTTGACCCAAAATAATGCCACTCGTAACAAAACATGTGGCAAATTGTGGACAGCAGGATAGGGAATTTGGGTAGATAGGGTTTTTAGGGAGAGGGTCCCAGAGTTGTAAGACCCTCAAACTAAGAAGCCAAGCAAAGAGTGGGGATGGATGACGGACGGATTCAGGGGAAGCCTCATTTCTCATCCCGACGTCCTTTACAACATATAATATGATGATGTCTTTTACTAAAGTGTAGTTGTAATTTTGTAATATGTAACGTCAAATACACACACACCTGTGCATTAGGCACGGGGTTCAAACTAGTATATTATAAGCAAGCAAACAACATAGTAGGATTTAGAAGCCCACCTAAGTTTTAGGGTTTAGGGTTTAGGGATGATGGGAAAAGGTTGGGTATCGTAAGTTGGACACTTTGTTTTATCCTTTTCCAAAGGCTATTTGACACTTTGTTGTTCCACACACTACACCACACTCAGTAGTTGTTCCAATTATCGTGACTAGTGAAGTGCATCTCAATGCCCAAATATCAAGTTGGGCAAGTGGGGCATTGAGAGAGAGAGAGAGAAAATCGAATAAGGGATGTCATGAGGTCACCTATGTGGGTATCAAGTGAAAATTAGGGTTTTTTTTTTCCCCCCTATTCCAATAGCAATTTTAATCACAACAAGTGTGATGGAGAGAGAGAATAAAAGCCCAAGTACCCATTGAGATACTCAGCAAAAATAAAAACCACCCAAATGAATGAAAGGAGAAAAAAAAGAAAAGAGAAGATGAAAGCACTCTCTCTCTCATAGCCTTAGTTAATTAATTACCCGTAGTCAAGAGCCTTTGGGTGAACCGGCGGCACCCATGTTGGTACCATGGTAAAAACCCCAAAATTCATTTAAATTATTATTTTAAAATATTACAAATGAATCCCATGCTTAGACTAACTCAGACTATTAAATTAATAAGTTAATAAGAATTTATTAATATTAATCACATTATTGTAAATAAGTTATCAATTGTGAAGCAAAAGGGGGGTGGGAAGGATTGTTGCCTTTGTTCATTCAGCCTAATCCATTTGAATTCACCCATCACCGAACACCCCCCCCCCCCCCCCAATCATCACCCTAAATCCCCACCTTTTTTTTTTTTTTTTATTTTTTTTTATATTTTTTTTTTTTTTTTAAGAAAAAAAAGAAAAGAGAAGATGAAAGCACTCTCTCTCTCATAGCCTTAGTTAATTAATTACCCGTAGTCAAGAGCCTTTGG
>Ga0116231_10003435_pt1 | contig 32914 bp, 22 predicted proteins | sample S1TSphgellanicum_2_FD_89695 | JGI IMG/M metagenome (GOLD analysis project Ga0116231, IMG submission 89695) | Host-associated microbial communities from peat moss isolated from Minnesota, USA - S1T2_Fd - Sphagnum magellanicum MG | ecosystem: Host-associated > Plants > Peat moss > Unclassified... | reverse complement strand
TTTTTTTTTTTTTTTTTTGTTGGGTGTAAAATTTTTAAAAATCAATTTCAAGTTTAGAAAATATTTTTAAAAATTGAGATCCATTGGGTCTAGGGTTAGGTCAATTTTTTTGGACTTTTACAGGTCCAACCTAGAGGTTCTTGGTTTAGGCCAAGATTGGTTCTAGTTTATTTTTGTAGATGGTTTCAAAGTTGATTTTTAAACAAATTTGAATTTGTTTGGATCTTGGTATTTTCAAAGTTCTTTTATCAAGTTCCATTGTGTTTCCATGAAGTTCCTTTAACTTGTTAATGGGTTCCCAAAGTTCTCAACATGTTCTAAAGATTACCATAAGGAACAATTAGTCAATATTGGCCTCCACCTACACGTGATCTATTTGGGACTTTATCCAACATAAGGAACATCACAACATATTTGTGTACATACCAACTTTTAGAAAATTGCTCAACATTAGCATACACCAATTAATTGGGTAAGGATGAAATTTCACAACAAATCCTCACCAAATATCAATTCAATTCTATCAAATTTTAATAGTCCAACTATTAATAGTCAAATTTAAAGGTCAATTTCAAAAACTTGGCCCTAATTGGTACTTTACACAAATGCAAACTGCATGGTACCTACCCCACCCTTCAACCCACTAATTAACTTGAAAATTTGATGTTCATAATAGAGTTCAATACAATATAAAATCTTGTTAAGGTTATCAACCAAAACCTTGGGATTCATGACCTCATATATTCCCATTGGTATCTTGGTTAAAGTTTTGGGTTTTTCCAAGTAACATGAGAACCCAAAAAAGCCTTTGTTTGTTTTGTTGATGGCAATAGAAAAAAAATGGCAAAAAGGCAATGCCTCGTTATGATATATACTTGCCATTCTTTTGGTAGGTCAACAATGAAAGTTCCCCTTTAAATGTAATGGGATTACAAAGAATAAAGTGTGCCCAGGTTTTTTAAGTTATGAGAGCAAGCACCTTTAAGAAGGTAACATTTATATTCTACAAGATTTTGCAATTTTAAGTTATGTGCTTGTGTTTTCATGAATCCTTTGTTTCTACATAATATTTTGTTTCATGATCTCATGCCTTTCATCATTTGCTTATGAAACTTATAGTTTTGATGTTTTGAGGACTCTCACATGTAAAAGTTAACCTTTCACATTGATTGTTTATCTTTGGGCTTTGTGATTTAAATGTTCATGAATCACATTTGAAGGCCCATCCTTGGAATTGAAAATTTTGAAAGAAAAGGTTTTCATTGCTAGAGTTTATGCAAGGATATCTTTTTGTTCATTCAAAATATGTTGTGTGTTTTTTTTCTTTTTTTCTAGAGAAAAAAATGTTTCTTGTCACTTTTTTGCCTCACTTTCTAAAAAAATTATCTACATGTGCAAAGAAGGTATATCTTCACTTGTCCATTTCTTGTTTTTGTGCATTGATTTTTGCATTATCATTTATAGTTGACAATTGTTACTTTTCACCCATCCACCTCATTCATAGATTATTCATTGTTTTTGTAGTTTTGAGTGATCTATGATGTTCATTGCCTTTCATATCTAATCCTTTGAACTAAGAAACAAACCTCAATATTGCAAGCCTTAGGTTCACGTGGATCATTATTCTAATCCCATTAGTAACATCCAACCCATCAATTTAAATCATGCGACTCCTTCACTAGCCTTTGTAATATATGCTTATAGTAGTAATGTTGAACCCAAACATGAAGTTGGGAAGCAACCTTTTGATGAAGTTGTTGGGGATGGGCCATATATTTTTCAAGTGCACATGGGGAAAATCAAGAAGCAAGGTACTACATGTAATTTTTACAACCAAAATTCACCCACATTAACATTCTTCAAGGTGAACAACAACCAACCTATCGCTCTTAATCATAATCAAATTATGACATCCATAATCTACCATAGTGAGGTGATTGGTCCTAAAATTTTAGCCTTACATACTAGATGTTGTAAATGGCTATAATTGCCTATCACACGGTTAATGGCATAACATGCATGCAAAAACATGTTGAGCTTGTGGAAAACAAAACCTTTTCTACAAAATATGTAAAAAATGCACCTAATCATCCTATAGGTGGATGTTTGATTATTTACTAACCATTAAAAGGGCACTTGTAACTCCAAGTGCCATCTTTGGTTTTTTCTCTTTCACCAATATGTTCAAGAATAATAATGGGACATAAGAGGCTTTCTTTGAGGACATAATGTTGTTTGTAATCAAGGAATTTTTGCTTCTGAGGATTGCTGAGTCTATATAGTTGCATAGTCTAACATGCAAATTGTGCTTAAAAATTATGTTTCCATTCTTGAATTTTTTATAAATGAAAATTTACCCACTTTTGTGCAAAAAAATTCAGAATATACCATGCACAACCTATTTTAACAACATGTTTCTTTACCATTTATACCTTCAACCTTTGGATGCGGAAAGGTGCATATGGTGATTTTTTGTACTATGGTGAATTTTTTGTCAACTAATTGAGAACCCAAACACATCACAATTGGGTTATTTCAAGTCATTAATACAAGTGGCATAACCATGGCTTCAAAATTGTAGCAACTCCTTGACAAGTTTTTTTCATTGAAAATATTTTTGTTTATGTCAAGGACAAGGGGTTCATTTTGGCAAATTTTGTTATAATTTAAAATTCTATGGTTTCATGTAATAGGTTTGACATGTTTAAGCCATTTGTTAAATTTTGTTATGAGCATGCATTGTTGAAAGTTTTTTTATATAACCCCTAGGGGATGGGCTCACTATTATAACCCATTCTAGGACCTTGGGATCACCAAAGGTCTTGGGTTCAAACCTAATAGCATACAAGTGAAATTCTTGCTAGTCTTTTGTTAATGAACTTGATTTGCCTGAATGCTAATGACTTGTAAAGTTGGGTTTATTATTGTGTTTCAATTTTATTTATTTATGTTTATCTAACGTTATTGACAACAAATAATTCATGTGCTCAAATAGGCTAGTAAATATTTTTAAATGCATCATTTAGTTAAAAATCAAGCAAGGGCAAGCAAGCTTGGAAATGACTTACATGACTAGTAAAAATCTTCAAATATATGACTAAGTTTATGATTAGTATTCCAATCATAAAGGACAAAAATGACTAGTAGCCTTAAAATCATTATAGATGAATTGTTTAAAACAATAGTCATTTACAACATGATGTGGCAAATATCATCCATTAATCATAAAGGATATATGTGAAGTCATTATTGATAGTTTAGTCATTTTTGATTTTTTTTATTATTACAAATTGGACCCAAAATTTGGAAAAAAATATTTTTAAAGTTTATAATATTTATTATAATATATTTACTACATAAAATATAAATAATAAGATAAATTTCAATTTTAATTATTTTTCATCCTATCAATTGTTGACACGTGTCACCACCTAAACTAAGTTTAAAACTTAATTTAAGTGCGTAAGTATATCATTTAATCTACCTACTTAGGTTCACTTAGGTGATCACATAACCTAGGTAATATAAGTAGGTCTAGAATATTTGGTCAATATTCCAATGTTGACCACAACACATGTCATTTGTGAAATTTGATCCTTCAACCCCAAAGATGGAGTTCAACTCCCTTACCACCAAGCCACCCCACTTGTTGTGTAAGTAATTTAATGTTTATTCTATTTAATAAACCATATTTCATTTAAACAATACACAAAAAATTTAATTTAATAATTTGTATATTATTGATAATTTGTCCAAATGAAAAATTTGAAAACTTATTCATAAATTTCTTTCAATAATGTACACAATTATATATATATATAGTTCAAAATTTTGTTTGAATTTTGTTATTCAACAATATTCTTATGACCATACTTTGGAAAAATTAAAGTCAAACACATGATTAACCTTTATGGTTAATACATGAATAAATAAAATATATCTTTCATATTTTAAACCTTCATTTGGTTTAGAAATTTATGTTTTATGATTTTGTTTCCAACACATCATAATTTTATTAATAAATTTTAATTTAAACATATATGAATCCATATAATTTATACACATAAAATATTTATTAATGGATTATCCACATATTATCATAGTTATTATTAGTAATATTTGAAACGACTTTATCATAATAACATTTTCAAATGATATATTGAACATCCATGTCATTTTGTTATCAATCATGGATGTTGCAATGAAAAAATGACGTCATCCTCCTATTACCATGTCATCATCTATTAGTCAAATGCACCACTATTTATATGACTACAACTTTTTTCCACATAGGATTTGAAATAATATCCTATGACTATAGTCAATTATGTAATCATTTAAAATATCTAGTCATTGATTTCTTGGTTGCAAATGACAAAATTCCTTCTAATGCATGGATTTTGGATTAAGACCCAAAAGGTTCAACACACTAATGAAAATTAAATGCTTCTTTAAATTTTTCACATTTTGTTTTGTCATTAGTATAATTTTTTCCATTTTTTAACATACTTGGAGGTTGAATACTAATTTTCAACATTTATATAAATGATGATCAAAAGTTGTTAATGATTTAAAATAAAATAAAATTATAGGTTTGTATGTTGGGTTTTATTGAACTCCAAAATGCATTTTGGTCAACCATTGTGTCACATTATAATTGATAGATCATGGTGTGGCAAATTTGTGGTCCTTTTTCAAGAATCATTAAAAAACAAAATGGTATTTTCAACTTGTTATTTAGAAGCAATCACATTGGCAATTATTATTCATGTTTACTTCTTCTTGGTTTTTCTTCTAGTGTGAATGTTTTTTCTCAAACTATAACATGTATACTTGGAAAGTAGCAAAGGATGAAAAAATCTTCTATTTTAGGATTGAGTTATTTGACCAATTTGAACAATTTCATGTAACAATGATTTTTCATTTCACTTTATGTTTCTTGAAAATGCAATGTTAACAAGCCTCTATCAACTTGGACTCAAGTGATCAACACGCCATCAATAACAACATATATATTAGGAAAATTGGGATCAAGGTTAAAACCAATATCCCTTACATCCTTGGTCTTATTTATCTCACGAATCAATGAAGTTTGTATTAATGTATGACATTGAGGTGCCATAGCCAATAATTGCCTCATTGAAATATTGGATTGTACAACCTCGAAGTCTTTCAAAATATCATACAAAGATATATCTCATGCCATTTGCAATTGTCTCAGTGGTTTTCCCAATTTTGGTGGGGTTCTCATTGGTTTTGTCGCAACCCCACTTTGGCCAAGTGTGGGGGTGAAGCCCAACACTTGGAAAAGTTGGAGGTTGGGAGTCTTCCGGGACTCCTGAATGTTTAGAGCTCGACAGCAAGGCCCAAAACACCTCGCATTGGGGTGTTCTTGGTGTCATTGGAAAGGTCTTGAAACGTAGATATCAAAAATGGCCTCGCATTGGCAATTCGGACATCTACAGCCCAAGTTATGGGCAAAAGAAGGGTCGGGAGTCAAACTGGCAGTTTGACTCCCGACCACTAAAAGTCGGGAATCGACCTCTTCCCGACGTCGCCTTGAAGAGTGCGACACGGCGTTGGAAAGCTCTCGACAAGAGCTACAACATTGATTTAGGAATCGTCCCGATCCAAGTTTGGGGTGAGGAGCTATGGCCGTTCATAGTTTTGGGAGTCCAGCCGGGACAATTTCGGGACTCCATTTCGGGAGTCCCAACAAAATGTGCCATTCAAATGTAGCCTCCGCGACCAGCCGCAGAGAATAGTATATGGGGGAAGGTGGTGGCTTCCCTCGAGTCCGGGCTGTGGTGAGTCTTGTGTGTCCAAGTGCCCGTGGCAAGTCCCAACACCCAAGGGTGTCTCGAATGCTAAACTAACCCGATTTGGTTGGTTTTTGAATGCAGATTCACACGAGGTAAGCTAGTCCCTCTTCCTAGTCTAATCCCTGGGCTCTCAACTCGACCCTCTACCCCTCTTTAGAGTTGGAAGCCGGGAGCGTGCTACCAAGTCTCAACTTTCCGCAATTTGACTTTGTGAAACCCTCAAGTGGGTTTCACCCTGTGACTTGGGAGCGCGTCAGATATCGATTTGTCCCAATGTTACATAAATATATTGTAGAGTTGGAATGCACATGGGCTTGGAGAATAATTAACAAGAAGGAACACCGTTGGGCTAATTCATCTATTAATATTAATGAATTTTAATTACGTTAAGATTTTAAATTTTAAATTTTTATCATATTTTAAATTTGTTAAAATTTAGCCAATGTTTTTTCAAGGTTTAGTCAAGATTTAATTACTCAAGGTTTAATGAAATTTTAGTTTAACCAACTTTTAATTTAACCAATGTGTAACCAAGTTTTTGTTTAGCTAATGTTTAGCCAAGTTTTAATTGAGCCAATACGTAGTCAAATTTTTGATTAGTTAATGTGTAGCCAATGTTTAATCAAGTTTTAGTTTAGCTAATGTTTAATCAACCCTTAACCAAGTTTTAATTCAGCCAATATTTAACAAACCACTAACCAAATTTTTATTTAGGCAAATTTTAATCAATTTTTAGTTTAACCAATGTTTAAAATAGGTAGGTAGGTTTTTTTTTAGGAGAATCTTATTTTAATTGAAATAAAAAAATTTATTGTGCAAATTTTATTACATAATTGGCAACATTGAAAAAAAGAAAAAAAAATTGGGATAATTTTTTTAAACTAAAAATTAATGTTTAATTAGCTAGGTTGTGACTATAAAATTTATCTCATTTTTATTTTCTATTTCAATCTTGTAGAATATATAGAGAAGTGTACTTAAAACATAAAAAACACATAAACAACATTAAAAAGAACATGTCATTTGGGATGAGTTAATAAAAAGGCTTGTCCCTAAAGGCTAAACATAAAATTAAATTAAGAAATATATTTACCTACCTATTTCCTACCTACCAACATACTTACCTACCTACCTACCTACCTACATACCTACCTACCTATGTATTAAAAAAATTTGAATTTTAAATTATTAAAAAAAATGTAACATGGCAAATTTTGATCATGCCAAGTTGCAATATGTGGATGGGCTATAATTTAGTGGCAAAAATGGGGATTGGTTGCAAATTGCAAACAAATGGTCAACGAATGAGATCATATATGTTAACCATACATCATTCATGTGCATTGTGTTGACATCATGGTGAATCATCATTTGCAACTAGATGTTGGATGCAACTAATGGATTATTAATTTAAGTGTTGATTGCATATTATTTATAGTCATGATTTGAAATCATAAGTTGACACTTTTCTTCGAGTGAAGAAAAAACTTCATAGGTGGATATTGGGACAAACAAACATGTTATAGGGGATGGGTAAAGTTGTATCCACCAAGGATGTTTATAATTCAAAACCAATTATTGAAGTGTTTATGTGGGAATGCATTTCAAAGGATGAAATAGAACATGTGTCGAAGGTTAAAATACCAAAAACTTGAATTAAAATGTGGAACAAATGCACAAGCAATTGTTATGTATTTAGTAGTAGCTTAAAATAAATAATTCATTGCTTAGACAAGAACAAAAGTAGGAGAGGTGTAAAAACAGAAATTACATTTTCCAAGGTAATTTAGTCTAATGAAAATGAAGAATAGGTTGAAGAAGCCTTTATTAGGTGAAAGTGTCCATGAATGTGCGACATAATGGAGGAACCACAAGTAGATGCAACATTGAATGTTAATGGGGTAGAGGCAACAAACTCGAATAATATTTTCTTCAAACCACATGTAAAAAAGATGATGAAGTGGAAACAATCTCCAACACCTTTTATGGAGGATGACATATTGTCCTTGCTAGAAAAGGAACAAGGGATATCGATAGGTGTTTAAGGTCACCTTTCACCATGAATGGAACATGTGATTTCTAAAATCAAATTGCGTGAATAGACCTAGTAGGATGTACTAAAAACAATACATGTGGTTGTTAATGATATAGCTTCTAGCGGACAAAACAAACTAATACTAAAAGGGACACCAATGTTCATTGGGAGCATACTTGCAAATGTATCCAATCAACTAGTAGGAATGGCACAAGTGGTTACTAAGGACCGACCATAATCAACAATAAGTTTTTACATTTTTCAACAATTTGCTTACAAAACACTTGGTCAACCATTAGGAACTAGTTTTCTAAAATCAACACCACGTTTCCATACACCAAATGGTATACAATCAATAAGAGTAAATGCAAATCCACACATGAAGGTTGCATGCATGTATCAATAGATGGTTGAATTAAAATATATTCAACAAATAAATACAATGTTATTGGAATTGTTTGGACTCAAATTGGTCAACAAACAAGTTGAGGATGAAAATAACAAGGTGGAGAAGTTGTTACAATAAGTTTAGGTGGAGGTACAAAAGTTGTAACAATTGGTGAAAGATGTGACAATGACAAACAAGTGGTAGTAGTTCATTAAAAGTTACTGTTTGCAAACTAGAAGCGTACAAACTATGAAGAACACATGTGAGATTATGAAAAGGTGAGGTTGGAGAAAAATCACATGAAGTAAGAATTTGAGCATAAGAATAAGGAATATTACGTTGTGAAATAATAAGTAGATGACATGGTTGTTCAATAGGATGGGTGGCAAAACACTACTAGAAAACATTTGGTTAGACCATTGTGTAAACCACTCATTTTGCAATGGTACCTCTATGGCGAGTTTCAAGTAGGGTCAGTGGTTTAGGGTAGTGCTTGGTCCCTAGTGGGATAACAAAATCACTAAATAGGCATTGGGTGGTTTGGTTCAAGTTTTTTTTTTTGGTTTTTTTATGGTGCTCAAGCAACAAGTGTATTCATTAATGGTTCTATCAATGGTTACATGTGGTGGTCATTAAGGTGATTGGTCAAACCCTGTTTGATTGGTCAAACACAAGTTTGATTAATCAAACCTCCTTTTGACTAGTCAAATGCCATGTGGTATTTAAACATTGGCCACCTAGGCTAGGTGCATGGCATTTAAACATTAGCCATTTAGGTTATGCCACATGGCTAAAACATAAATGATTTAGGTTAAACTTAAATTAGGCCTAAAACTAAGTACCTAGGTCTAAGAACCTAAAGCTTTAGATTTAAGCACCTAATTAGCCTAGGTTTAAGAATTTAAAACCTAAAGTGTAAGCACTAGGCCTAGGTTTAGGAGCCTAAAGTAGGTTCAGGTAACCATATTATAAATCCTTAAATTATATAAAATATTTATATAATTATAATGGACTATATTTTTTTATTAATACTTATAAACATATTGTAACTAATTATTTACAATTTTGACCTAATTCATTTTATATTATTAACAATGTAGTTTCAATAATTAATATTTAATTATTTAATCACACACTAATTATTATATATTAGGTAAATAATTAGGTAACAACTAATAATTTATTATAGGTATGATTGTAGGTATTTAGCTTAACCTAGGTGTTGTTAGTTAATTATACCTAGGTAAATAATCGAAGTTATAACATTATTACAAAACATGGTTTTTGAAATGGTTCAAGTTGATTAATTAGTCATTTTTTGCTGATGGACATGTCCATTTTGGTTAGAGGCCCAAACCATGTATTTTTTGATTAATCAAGTTGACTATAGTGACTTATTTAACCAACACATCTAGTCAAATTAAACAACTTTAGTCAAACTGGCCAATGGGTTTTAATCAAATGCGACATTTAATCAAATTGAACATAAGAAATAGACATCATTAATCAAAATGACCAATGTTTTCTAATCAAATGGGACAACTTATGCCTAGTACATACCTACCTCATACTTCCCACCTATAATTTTACAACCTACCTACCTATTTACCAATCCACCCACCTACTCAGATGTAATACCTACCTACACACCCACCCACCCACCTACCTACATACTACCTACCTACTTGTTTAATTACATGCCTATCGACCCACCTATAACCTATCTACGTATTAACTACCTAACTACCTTCCCACCCACCTATTTAAATGTACTACCTACCTACCTACACATTAACTACCTACCTACCTACTTAACTATCCACCAACCCACCCACCTATCTAGATGTACTACCTACCTATTCATTCACCCACCTATGTGCTACCTACCTACCTACCTATTTAGTAAAACCACCCCAATCATAGTGGACATGTCAAAATTAACTTGTCCAAAATGACGGAGTGATCATTTTGACGCTTGTTCAAATTGGGTATTTTTTTACTAGATTTGCTAATAAAAAAATACCATGTTTTCTAGTAGTGTAAGTTACAATGAGTAATACATATATCGAAAACTAAATCATTTAGCCTATGTATGTAGGATAACGTATTAATTAACATAGGGTATAGGTAAGGTAGGGCAAAATAGGGTATTTAAATATTTAGCCCGTATTCACTTGAATTTACAAATGTAAAGTAGGGTTGGTATATAAAATATGATATTTAGGTTAACATAAGGTATGCGTAGGGCATGTAAAGTAGGGTAAAGTACACATATGGTACTTAATTTAAGGTTAGGCTAATGAAACGTGACCTAGGTATATTTAGCTTAACCTAAGTATATTTCTACTTATATTTACCCAATATTTGTTTTTATGTACTTACCCAATGGCTGCAAATTTAAGTACAAACATGTGGCATTTAGACATTAGCCACCCAACCCAAGCTAGGCCATGTGGGATTTAAATTACATGGTGGCTACCTACCTACCTTGTAAGGTGGTTAATCTTGTGCATAATGCTTAGAATGACCACTAGGAAAAACCACCCAAATGGTTTGAAAAGGTGGAATGGAAATTTTTCAACCATGCCTGAAGATAATTCAAACAAAAAATTCTTAAACCGCGTTGTCTCCCACTACATGACCACTTTGGCGAGTTTTTAGTGATATTTGCCACTTCAACAAAATCATGAGTGGTTTGTGTTATGTGATGACCACCCAAAGTTGAATTGGGTGGTTAGTTGTAATGGTTTGTCCAAGGATTTTCTAGTAGTGAAAAATTAAAAAAATACAAGAGCAAAATTTATCAAGTCTACAAGTTTAGGTCAAGGAGATGTAGGATGCATTCACATTTGTAGTTAGTAAAATGACAACAAATCAATTTGAAAAGGAAATGATGGAAGTTGTTTTGGATGAAAAGGTTTAAAATTTGAAACTGGACATCATTAGATTGTAGGGAGTGATGGAAAACATGAAAAATATGGAACCTATTATTCTTAAGACTGGTTGGAGGAGTATGCTCTAACTTGAAGGTGCAGGACAATGTTTTATTAAATCTTTAGTAAGAAGCTTTGGGGTTAAAATCCCAAGAGTTGATTGATGGTGGGAATTGGTGTAGGAATTATTCTAAGACAATTTGAAAGACACTTTCAAGCAAATGAAAAAAAATGAAAACATGTACATGCATTAACTAAAAGCGTATTAGGAAACATTTCCAATTTTTTGTTATGTATTTCCTATGTTAAATATTGAAACATTGATTATTAGTTTCTTGTTTTGTGGAATAAGATTGAACATTATTAGAAATTGTGTCATATTCCATTGTGCATTTCACCCATTGTTGGGTGGAAATCCGAAAATTCACTAAAATGGTTTAGAACTTTGTCCTATTAGATGATAGACATTGTTAGGAAATGATTAGCATGGCAACTCCACTAGTGATTCCACCCAACAACTTGGTTAGTGGTTCCATTGTGCATAATTTTCACTCATCATCTAAACAACATGCAATGTCTTGGATGTTGATATTTTAATATATATATATTTAAAATTTTTAAAGTTATTTTCTAAAATGTCACTATAAGAAATCTTGTCCATTCCAACCATGTGTTTGTAACTAGGGTGCGACTATTTTCCAAATGAACTTATTTTGTGACAACGTATGTAGTAGTCCTAGGTGTCACTAAGTTGCAAGTGTTAATAGTCACATATGTGATTATGAAACAAATGGATTTAGATTGTACTCATAAATGTCATTGTAATTTGTGATTAACTTGTGTTTCAATAAATGTTTTGATGAAAAATCAACATATGTCATTAGTTATTGTTAGATTCCATTGATGAATGAAAACCAAGTCATTTTTGCAACCATTTTAACATATTTTGCCAATTATACATAAATGATTAGACCCATGTGTTGCAACAAGTTTGTGATTGGAATTGATTATCAAAGTTTATAAATTACATTTAATGTTAGCATTGGTGATAATTTAGTTCTACGTTACCATTTCATCTCCACATTAGAAACTATCAAGATTTATATTAACATATTTATTAAATGAAAATAACTAGTGTAGCCTAAATCTATGTATTTAGCAATGATTTAATTTATCCAAGCCTACTTATTAAACTAATAGGTAGGTCATGATATGGATGTTATTATAAATTAATAATTAAATTGAGATTTAAGGTTAGGCATAGATAAACTAATATTACTTAAAATTAATAGCTAGTAATCCATGTTATTCACTAGTTATGTTAAGTTAGGATAGGTTAACTTTTATTAATTATATAAATAATATAGGTTACATTAATTACTAGTTAACTTAGGCATATTGGGCATATAATTAATGACAACACACAAGATATAAAATTTATTTACATTTATTTAATATATGTTATTTTTAAAAATCAGAAATTTAAATCACCATTAAAATATTATATGTATAAAAAGTATGAAATTCCACAAAATTATTAATTATATAACATTATTTGATATGTTTTATTTTAAATCTAATATTGAAAATCTAATATACATCATAAATAGTACAATTAATTCAAATTTTTTAGTTTATATATAATATGATCTATTTGTTGACTATTATATCTGAATAAATTATATTTGATTAATTTTAAATTTTAAATTAAAACAAAATTATGATGTATTTTACATCAAAAATTTATAAACTAATTTAACACTAGTATTGGCTTAAAATTTGGGAGATATACCATTTGTTAATGTGTGCACAATTAAAAATGAAATTTCAATTTTGTCATTTGGACAAAATATCAATAAGAATTTAACATTTGTGCAATGTTTAAAACAAAACATGAATTCAATAAAATGCAATCCTCTTTGGTTTCATGACAAGTTGGGTGGTATGTTGGTAAAGGAGTTGGTCTCCATCCTTGAGGTTCATGATCAATATTTTGTCACAAATGACATGGTGGTGGTCAACCATTATTTGTTCATCAAATTCCCAATTATAAGCTAAATTGCATGTGCATTTGATTGTGCATTTCCTCTTTGTAATTTCCACTATGCATTTCCATTGATCCATGGAATTTCAAACTTCAAGTGGAAATTTTGTGAATGGGCATAAAAAATAATTCCTTCTTGCATATGACCAACAAAAGGGGAGGGCTTGTACATTATGAATTATTATGTCAAATTTAGCAAGCTCATTAGGTTTGGAGCAATATTTTTTGGGATGTTTTTTTACTTTTTCTCATTGAAAGAAGAAGAAAATTTCAAATCTCTAATATGAGATGCCTTATCCATGGTATACATAATTTCCCATAAAATGAATAAAATTTGTCCACGTCCACCTTAATCTTGTTGGGTCCCCATTGATGCATAAATAAGAATGTAATTAAATGGGAATCACAAAACATTCACTACAGTGCAAATTCACAATCTAATTCACCCATCATGCTCTTGTATGGTGATGTGGTTTCCACCCAACAACTAGTTGGGTGGAAAGCTTTAGTGGAAATGAACATTATTTCCAATAATGTAGTGGCATCACTTATAAGGATGAAATAGAATATGTTCAACAACTTTTAGAACTTGAGCAAGACGTTAAACAACTAGTAGGAATGAAAGGAGGCATGTAGTCAATAAAATGTCAAGAGGGAAAACTTATAGTGGAGAATAAACAAGTTTCTGTTTAGCACCATGAATAACAATTTGATGAGTTCAACACACCATCTCAAACATTGTACGAGGGGGAACGCTCTACATAGGAGTAACAATTTGATGAGTTGTTAGATTAGTCTACATAAGAGCCACAAAAGGGAACATTGTTGGAACATATGGTGTAAATGGCTTAATAACTAGTGGTTATAAACTCACAACTAAAACCTATAGTAGATTGGTTCACACAATAACAAATGTCCACTAATCGCCTAACATAAGGACAATCATTGTGGGCAGCATAATTTCAAGTCATAGTAATTCGCAAGTAATACTTTCAATTTACCTTAACATTAATTCACTTGTGTATTATAAGGATTTCAATAACAAAATTCAACATGGGGGGGGTGGGTAATGTTACAAGGATAAGAGGATAGGTTGGGCATCAATAAGGAATAATTTAGTTATTAATTAGAGATTAATAAGGTTTAGGATTTTTGTTTATGAGTTGGGGTTTTTATAGGATCTTTTGGAACATCTTTTCTCACCTTTTGTTCATGGGCATGATTTTTTTGAATACAATTTTAGAGAGCTTGAAGAGAGATGTATGTATTTTTGTATGTATTTTGGATTCTTAATGTAATTTTTGAAGGTTTCCATGAAGGATTGTTGTAAATTATAGAACTACTTGTAGAATTTAGCTTGTAATACTCCGTCATACTAATTGTAAGCAAGGATTCAATTTGCTTGTAAATATGTAATTGTAAATTTTTTTGTAAATCTATTAAAAACTTGACCAAGAATCAAAACTTATTAATTATTTTGAGTTGAATCCTTACAAAGGGTTTAAATGAAAAACGATGATTGATAACAACATACAACTTGCTACTATATTGGGCAATGAATGCACAACAATAAGATTTGACCTTTGCCCCTATTAGCTTAGTTGACTAGTAAAAAATAATTATTTTGTTTTTCCTTGAAACATTTTAGTTTAATGGGAGTCAAATTTGTGATATCCATGTGTAGTGTATCAAGTGTTAGGTTTTTTTAATGTAATGTGGGTTTCAAGTTCCTAAATGTTCAAAGTAAATTGTGGTTCAAGTGTTGTTTCATGTGTGCTTTTTCATTACATGTGTGTTTTAGTCTTAAGGAGCTTAGTGGAGCCTACAAGGACATATATGGTGAAATATAAAAAATGTTAAAACATGTGTTTAGTTAGAAGTTCAAAGACATTAACCTTTAATCCTTTAGTTTATTGAGTTGTTATCACAAATTCTTCAAGGGCTTTGGGTTATAATATGGAAACTTCTTTGTATAGTTGGAAGGCATCGTACGTCCTTGATTCTTTTTGAAAAGAGGAAAATTGTTTTTACACCTCTTAAATCTTAAAGAATTGACAACATAATTGGCATAATGAAGAATACTTGGTAGTCAAGATGCATATGTGAAGTGCAATAACATAGTTGCTTTCAAAGTTGTTGGGATTGTGGATTATAATTATTTCCAAGTTATTTACAATTTCAAATTGCTTCACTATAATTTGGTTAAAGTATGGTTACAATTTAAATGATTGAATCTCTTTTTATTTTTGCAATGCATCCAATTTTGTAATCTTTCCAACCTTGCACATCTTGTTGCATTTTATGCATAGTCCACATTAGACCTTAACACAATTTTATGATTGTAGTTTCTTTCTTGCATGATCTATTTTTAGGTTGACCCAAATTAGATTATGTTGGAATGTGACAATACTCTAGAAGATGTACATGTTCATTTGCGTTGAAAGGTGTGGTTATAGTGGCCAATTTGTTTTGCTTTATACATGAAAGTTTTTGTGTTTTTTGTCTACACATTTGTTTGGAATGTACATTTTGACATTTGTGAGGTGGTTGGGGTATTTTAAGGTGCAAAATTGCCTATGGTGATTATTCGTGCAAGTGTGCCTATCCTTGTGTCAACTTTGGTGGTGTAGACTTGCCCACCACCTATAATCTATAAATGTTTCCTAGGTTTGCATTTTAACACCCCTAGACTTGTTTCAATGTGGACCCTTCCTCCACCTATTGTTGTTCATTGTCCCTTAGGTTTGTATATTGTTAGTTTTGAAAGAATTCATTTGAAAGTATTGAGAGTGCAATTTGCACACACTTCCATTTCATGTGAGAGTGAACTTGCACTTTCTTACACTCATTTCGAATCTCAATCCCTTGTTCACTTCAAAACATTCAACTTCATTTCATTTTGGGAAGGCACTTTGTTGCCCTTCTAGGGAGTTAGTTGTGCACACAAATTAGAGTCATGACATTTAATCTATTCAAAATTGAATTTAATAACATATTTTTACTTTTCTTAAAACCTACATATCCATGTTATCTCCTTTGAAGAAATAAAGGTTGCCTATATATTACAAATGAAGTGGTTAAAAATAGCCATTTTTGACTTCAATTAAAATAAAATAAAATAAAATAGGATATGTGTGTCTATAACTTACATTAAGTTTGTAATGATATTAATTTTGTTGTTTGGTTATTGAAAAAAGAACATTCATTAAGACAATGGGCCATTTTTACCATGTCAATTGAGAAATGAAAATGAAGATTGTTGACCCTTTAAACTCAATAATCTTTAGCTTAACTTAAATCCTTTTTAATGTCATGTCAATGAATTAACAAATATCCAATAGTGAACAAGAAAATAGGTGACATGAGCACTACGGTTGGCAACAAGGAGCTTATTGTAGGTAAACATTAGATTTAGAAAGCAAAATACAAATAAAAATGCACAATAAGTTTGGTTTAATAAGGGGGATGAGAACTTGGGAAAGTGAAGCCTTACCACTTGTATGTAAGTACTATTTATGTTCTATGTGTATTGTAGGTATTGTGATGTGTGGTGTGTATTAGTATGGCTATTGTCCATGCTTTGTATGTTTTTGTAGGTATTATGAAATGTTGTGTGTAGTATGTGCAAGTATGGCCACTATGTGTGCTCTTTGTGTACATTGCTTCTATATTGTTATTGTTGTGTGTGGTTATGTACAAGTATGGCTATTATGTGTGTTCCATCTATGTTCAATGCATTTGTAGCTACTATGATATGTTATGTGTGGTACGGTACAAGTATGGTTATTGGGTGTGTTCCTATGTGCACATAGCTACTTGGATGTGTTGTGTGTGGTATGGGCAAGTGTGGCTATTATGTGTATTCTTTGTTAAGAATGTAGCTAATATGATGTGTTGTGTGGCATATGTACAAGTATGATTGTGATGTGTGTTCTATGTATACATAGTTATTATGATTGTGCTATTGGTGTCATTATGTACAAGTATGGCTACAACATGTGATCTAATATGTGTACACAACTATTATGATATGTTGTTGTGTGTGGATATGTACAAGCATGGCTACTATTTGTGCTCTATGTGTACATAATGACTATGATGGTGATGTGTGTGGTTGTGTACAAAGATGGCTATTATGTTCACATATGTAGTAATTACCTTGAGCCTAGCTATGAGCTACTACTACTAACTAAATATGATGTGTTGTGTGAGGTTCTGTACAAGCAAGTATGGCTACCATGTGTACTCTATATTTACACGATGGTGTTGTGTGAAGTTATGTACAAGTATTGGCTATCATGTGTGCTCTATGGACCTAGTTAAGTAGTAACAAGATCTACCTTGAGCCAGGCCTACAGGCTACATGATGTGTTGGTGTGTGTGGTTATGTACAAATATGCCATGTGTGCTCTATATGTACATAGCAACTGTGATGGTTGTGTGTGTGTTTGATGGTTATTATTTGTAACTTTCTTGAAAGAAAAGAAAAACCTCAACTACCTATGCTGGTGCTTTGTGTAAGGTTATGTACAAAGTATGACTACAATCCACCATGTGTGCCTCTACTTAATACCTTATGTGTGATCTATGCACTAAGGAATGGTTAAGCACCATCATGCGCATGATGTTGCGTAAGGCGTCAGGTGAGCCCCTCATATAATCAGCAAGAGCGAGGCAATTCCATTACATAGATTAAGGTCTGGGGTGGCAGATTCAACAAAATTTGAGAAAATCCATGTTTAACAGATCTAATCTACTGGTTTTTTTTTTTACTTAGAAGAGTGTATGATTAATAGCAGAAGATTATGTCATATAATGTGGTCAAGAAAATGACCATAATCTCTCCCACCCACCCCAGACCTTAATCTGGAGGATGGGTTAAGTAGTATAAGTATGTGTATGAATCATAAGAGCAGCAGCAACAATAACAACATGTGAAGAACAATATTGAAGGAAAGCTATAGATAGCTTAGTAGACACTAGATACCTTACTCATGATTCCAGTTGCCCTTCCTACATAATCTAAATGCAGGCTGATTAAGAGGGTGTGGGGGAAAGTGTCATTAATTAAGCTCCCCTAACGGTATACAACAATGGGTAGGTAGGTGGGTAGGTAGGCAGGTAGATAGATAGTAGGTACCTACCCTATGAGTCAGGCCTGCTCTTTCCTTTCCTTTCCTTTCCTTTCCTTTCTCCCCAGTCTCTCCTCGTCTTCCCTTGTCTAATTCCTTTCTAAATCCTCTCTCCAAGCCATTCCCATATTTGTTGCTGTTGCTGCCCGTGTCGGTGTTGTTATTGTTGCTTGTCATGTCCCTCTCTTTCTTATTCCACAATTGTTTTCTGTCTCATTTTGTTGTTGTTGTTGTTTTGATGATGATCAAAAGAAGAAGAAGAAGAAGAAGATGTTGTTGATGATCATCCTCGATAGAAGAAGAAGCAGAAGAAGTACTTGAAAGAAGAAGCAGAAGAAATAGTGGCATTATTGTGTTGAAGCAGGTTATCGATATCACGAGTCAAGTTGTTGTTGCTGATGATCGATAGTTGCAGTGGGGATTTTTTTTCGTTCCGTCGTTGGTTTTTTGAGGCTTGAAATCGAGCTTTGTTGAAAGTGGAAGTGAAGTTGGAGTAGTGGGTTTGTTGATGTCGAGTGATTGAAGATTATCCTTCGATTTTGTTGTTTTGTGCGTGTGTGCTTTTTTTTGGGTTTCGGGTTTTTCAGCTCGTGATCTGGAGCTGTATATGACTTAGAGTTGCGGAAATCTATCTGCTTTTCGTGGGTTGTTTGAGCATCATCTTCAGCAGCAGCAGCAGTGCGAGAGCTTCAGAAGATTCTCTTCTTCCTTTTGCTCTCCATGATTAGTAGTTTTTAGTGAAGGTCCCATTTTGTCTGCTGCGGGAGTTTCATCAGTTTTCGCACAATCACATTGTATGTTTTGATGTTGTTGTAGTTTTTCCATCTTCAGGAGCTTCATAGCGGAAGCAGTTATTGTGGTTTTGCAGTTCTTGGGTTTGTAGTCTTGTCTATGGGAAATGCAAGCTTGCCCTTTTCGGGTTGTCGTCGTTCTTGTAGCTTTTGCCATGAGGCGCTTGCTGCTGCTTCTCACTTGACCACCCATTCGTGTTTCCCACACTTCGCTTGCTGATGTGAATAATGTGCTCAAGCTCCAGTCCCACAACATCGCTCCTTGGAAGGTTTCGCAGTCCATCTTACGATCCTGCATTGCTCTACGAAGCTCAGTTGTTATTTCTCTGTTGCGGAAACTATAGAGCCCATTCTGCTCACCGTTGCTGTACCTTCATTTCGGACACTCGGGGTCTGAAGACTGCAAGAGCTCCAGAATGCTGAAGAGACTTGGTCCTGGTGGTGGTGGTGGAAGAGTGTTTGTCTGAAAGCCGATCTCTTTAAGGATGTCTGGACTGTTGTGCTTTGGACTTCGGAAGTTCAGCTTTGTTTTCGACAATCATCAGCTTGCAACTATTCTCCTCTTGGTTTGAAGCTCTCGCTGGAGCACGCATTCTTGTAGGTGGCGGTGCTGTTGGGGTGAGTCCTTGATAAGGATATCACTGACGGGCATTTGGTATGAGGAGGGGCGGGGGCGATGGGGGTGGGGGAGGGATTGGAAATGGGAGCTTTGGAGTAACGATGTCGTTGTCTCCGTCCTCCTCCAGCATTAGCAACAACGACAACAAGATGATCCAGCTGCCTGAGAGTCCCACTTCCGCTTTGGGATCTTTGTCTCTGCAGGAGAGAGATCGCGAGCAGCAGCAGCAGCAGTGCCCAGCAGCTTCCACTACATTTGTTCATGTTGATACCTGCAACTTTCGGGAGGTGGTGCAGAAGCTCACAGGCGCTTCTGACAACGATGGGTTGGAAAAATTCCCCATCACTCTACCCTCCAGGCAAGCAGCCAGAGCAGCGGCAGCAGCAGGAGGAGGAGGTGACAAGCTTGCGGACAACACTTACGGTGGGCTGATCCCCAAGCCTGTGGGAGACTTAAGTGCGAGGAGACCAGCGTTCAAGCTCCATGAGAGGAGACAATCTTTTTTGTTGCGCAAACTGGATGTGAAGGGTTTGGGATTGCCTTCTGGCTTGCGAAGAGGGACCAGCGGTGGCTATGGCTCCTCTGCTGCTGCTGTGTGCTCTCCGACCTCAGAGCTTTCCCCTAGGTTCAATCCCTCGCTAATGTCAAGCCCTGTGACTCCTCTCACCATGAACGTGTTCGAGAATACTAATGCTAGCAGCAATGGCAATGGCTGTGCACCCACAACTCCCAATTCCTACGATGTTTACACATGCCTAAGACCCAGGGAGACACAAGCCCAAGAACTCCTCGAGGGAGGAGCAGGAGGAGAAGCCGGAGGAGGAGGGTCACCGGCAGCAGCAGCAGGCTCCAGAGAAGAGCGTTTTTTCTTGCATTCGTCTCCCACTCTTGAGAGACCTCGTCAGTTGCCTGAGCTTCTCACTCTCTTCCCTCTCACTTCACCAAGAGCCTCTGAGCCTTCATAGCATCAGATTTTCTTTCCCCCTCCCTGTATCCTCTTCCTCTCCTCCTCTTCCCTCTTTGCAAGCTCTCTTCTCCAGGGGCCTTTCTGCTGCTGCTTGCATGTGCTGCCAGGAGTTGCATGTGCTTTGAATCTCTGGCATCAACAACCACTCCAATGCATTGCATGGAGGAAGCTTTGATGGAAGATCGTCAACAAAGCCCTCTTGTCTGTTTTATTTTCCTTTCCAGTTGCTGCTAAACCATTGGCATGTGGTGTTTTCTGGAACTCTTTTTTCCAATTTCTCCGAAACCCTTCTTCACAGTTCAGAACCCCATCTGGATCTGCTTTGAGTTGTGGAGTTTTTCATCAGAGCATTTTGCTCATTACAGGAGCTTTGAGTCTGAAGGGCACCACACATATTATACACACATTCCCTGGTTCTTTCAGACTGGAGTTCTTGGCTTGCAGCTCTTCTTTCCAAAGAACCTTTGCTTTTCTTTTGAGGATTTCCACCAGGAAGAAGCATCTGGAGTTTTGTTGTCCTCACAAGCTAAGGACAACCAGAATTCCTTTGGTTCTCCTCTCGATTTGCAAGCTTGGAAAAATCCACAGAAAATCTGCAAGATTGGTCTTTGAAGGACAACAATTCTCTTGCTCTGGACTTGTAGCACCATTCTCTTTGCTCACTCAGCTTCTATTCTTCGATTCTCTCTGCTAACCAACTGCATGAATTCTTTGATTCTCTCTGCTCACTAGCTTGAGTTCTTTCCAACTCTTGGGGTAATCTGTGATTGAAGCTTGAGAATTAGGGTTTAAAAGCTTGAAGAAATGATGGCAGGATGGAAGAGAGAGCAAGCTCAGACAACAACACCCAATGTCCTCCTTAAACCCTTGTTTGCCACCAACACACTGTCGCTGCCCAGTTTGAATTTCTATTTTTCTCTTGCTCTCTTCAGCGGTTCATGTTCATTTCTGTTCTTGATGAGTGCGGGTGCTAGGCAGGCGATGCATAATTCTGCAATCCCATGGCAGTTCGTGTTTCAGAAATGAACTTGGAGGTTTTTCTCTCACCTTTAATCTGTCTTTTCCCATTGCATTGAACTACTATTTCCAATCTGTTTGCAATTGGCATCAGAACTACAATTTCAAATGTCTTTTACAATGAAACCTTTGAACTTTGAACAAAAATTCCCAATCAGTTTTGTAATTTGCATTGAACCACACATCTCCAATCTCTTTTCAAATTCGTTGAACACAATTTCCAGCCTCGTCTGCAATTGTGATGAACTGCAATTTCTTTTCTCTTTTGCAATTGCATTGAACAACCAATTGCAGGCATATTTTTGAAGATTCATTTTTGTCTTCCAATTATTGCATTGAACCATGACTTATTTGCACCACTATTACTACCACAGTCTATGTTTTCTCAGGTTATCAGAGGCACCAAATCCAAGGATTAACCGTGGAGTGTAGGTGAAATATTTTGTGCCTGGTGCTTGTGCCCTGCTTCTTATGAGTTCCTCCTAATTACTGTTGATGTCATCATTCTTTCTCCCAAATCAGAGAGAAAGCTGAGCAGTCTCCTTCATACTGCAGTTTGTTGCAAACAACACATCACTACTTTGTAGGAACTGGAAATTGGATGCTGATTGTTGGCACTTCTTTGATTCTTAGCAGCCCTTGATGGGTAGTTGGATAGTCAAGACCTTCTAAGGCCTTCTAATAGAAAACACATGCTGAAGGAGCAAGCATCGTTGAACCGCACATGCAAGAATATCTAAACTACCTTGCATGCATTTTTTAAGAACAAGAAGACACTTGATGCTCAGTACATATGCTATTTCATCTTCACACTCTGACAACAGATCTTTGCTCTCATTTTTTTGCAAGAATGTCTCAATGGTAATCAATTGGGTGCACAGATAGTAATCTTAGATTTCAATGCAAAGATTTTTTGTCAGCTCTTGCAGTAGTAGCAGTGTTTGTGCTTCATTGAATTCTTCTGCATCTTCATGAACTACATTGGAAATAAGAGAGTAGAGAATTGGAGGAACTGACAAAAAGCAAAAATGTTTTTGAAGCGAAGTGTACAATGTTTTTCCTATCAAATTGCTGTTTCTCCAAGGATTTTCCATTGGGAAAACTATATTTAGCAACTCTGAAATTGAAGCTTGTGATTTGCAAGAGTGTTGTTTTGAAGGCTTCTTCAGAAGTGTGATGTTCAAATGAATGTGCTGCAGCAGCATCATCAAAATCTTGATGGACGCTTGTATCGCTTGATCTGTTTCTTGAATCTTTTCTTATCTGCTGCTGCCTTCCGTTTGTATGGCTACAACACCCAATATCGGTATCCCAAATTGTGATGATGGGTTAAATACATGCTTGTTTGAACTTGTTGAAATTAGATGTGTAATTTGCGATATGGTCATCAAGCTGTTCTGGAAGTTCTATAACATCAATTTATATGTATAGTTTTCTTGCAGAATTCTTGACAAAATACATGTTCACATGGACTTGTTCTAGGATTATGAATGAGGTGAAGTCTATTAGTCATACTAGATTTGACATAAATTGAGGCCATTCGTGGTGCATATCATATGACAGAAAATTGTACCATTTTTTGTTTCTCAGACATATTTTGCCATTTTGATCCAAGAATGCGACCAACATCGCCAAATGACATATTGGGGTTTTCATTCATGACATACTCTCGTTGGTCTTTGCAAAAGTACATATAAGGTGCCATTGCTTTCTTGGGACGACTTTTCATCTTTCTTGATCTTTTCATAGTCACCTTTCTTTGTTTTACATTGCTCCTGGAATACCTCCTTGATGAGGAGGCTGTCTTTGATTGACCTTTTCTGCCCCTCCCTCCAGCGTTTGCTCGTCCCCTCGCAATTGTTGCTTACTTTCTTGAACAAAGTTTTGAGCTTTTTGCAGTAATCACTGCCAAACTAATTAGCACACACATTACCCCAAATCCACAAACACATGAGTCTTCAAGGAAAACACCAAACAAGCAAAGCAAAGCAAAGATTGAGAATCAAATAAGTTGACATTTAAAAATTACATACCTATCTTTGCACGAGCAAAAGATGAATGAGAAAAGCACCACCAAATTGTATCTCTTCACAAGTTCTCCGAGCTCATAAGCAATCAACCTGGATTGCAACTGATACAATGAGCTCGAGGAAACAAACTAGAGTGGACTGGATCAAATGCTAGTTTGTGAAGTTGTGTAGGGTGAGAGGTCGACTGTGAAGGTAATAATTTAAGGGGGGAATTTGAATGCAGGTAGTGGTGGTGTGGTGGTGGTGATGGAGAAAGGCATTCATCAAGAGAGATAGGTAAGGGTATTACTGATGGGTTTAAGGGACAAGGTCCCAACAGCCACCAACACACCAAGATCCATTGGAAGCCTGCCATGACCACCCTGGTTTCAGGTTCACCCACCATGCATCTCTCATAGTGGGCTTGTGGCTGTTGGTGCACTCTACCGCACCTAATCCTTGATTAAATCAAATATTGCCATATAGCCCCCTCACAAAGGCACACATGCTTTCTTCTTATCCATGGCCACAACCCCTCCCTGTAGCTCTGCCTACATCATGTTTGCAATGCAAGTAACTGCAGACAAATTCACCCCTACAAGCACGAGCTAAATTATTGCCTATGCAAGCATAATTTGCAGCTCAAAGTCGATTTTTTTTCAAAACCTTACGTATAATTACATGCTGATGAACTTTTTGAGCACTTGAAGATGTGTGCATGTTGATGAATTTAACATTATTCAAAGTTGTTGTGAGTCTGGTGTTTTTGTGAGTCTCATTGAGATCTAATGCCAAATGCAAAGTTCTCCCTCATAATTTTGTGTACCTAATTTATTCATTGCAAACGATCCAAATGTAGACAAGAGCTATATGAATTAGCAAGTATGATTCGGGTCCTCAATTATTGCATCTATTTAATCTCCTATAATCTATTTGATTGGGTAGAAAGACCAAACGGATTTGAGGTTGCATATAATCTATGATAACTTTGAGCACGTTTAATTAAGTTTGGCTCTGCGAATTGCTACACATACCAATAATGATGAAATAATGAAAAAAAGAAAGAAATTAAGTTCCATTCAAATGAAAGTACTGAATTTACATTGCAAGCAATTTGAATTTGAATTTGAATTCAATTCAATCCAGATTCAATTGAGTTTAAATTTAGTTGAATGGAATTAAAATACATTGAATGGAATTCAAATCCATTGGAATTGGATTTGAATTTAATTTAATTTTGAATTCGAATTGAATTGAATTGAATTCAAAATATTTCATTTGATTTAGATTCAATTGAAGAAAAATGGAATGCAAATTGATACAAAAAAATAAAATAAAATAGTTTGTCATTTTCATCCTTAGTGACTCTGATGTTGAAAAAGAGGAAGTCTGAAAAGACATGGATCCATTCTATTTAGACAAGATTCCAAACCAAAAGCTATTTGTTTTGAGAGGACAAAATAATATAGGATTGTATACTCATCCTCCCAAAACTAGTTTCAATTATCACTCAAATTTAACCTTAATTTCATTTAAGATAATATTTTAAAAAATGGGCATTGGTTGCCATGACTATTTTAATTTGGATTTTGGTAAAACAAAGAATTATTTCTTGGAATATCCAAATATTCCATAATCTAGAAAACATTGTGATTATTTTTTAAACTTATTACATAATTTAAGGTTCCAAGTAACTTTTCACACAAATATTCCAAAATTTGGGACAAATACATTATGTTTTACACACAAATATATATAATTTGGAACATATTTGGAACAAAAATTAGGAAATAATAATTAACTATTTTTCATTCGAGTTATTGTGATGTAAAGGAAATATGGTATCCAAATTTGAAGTTCTAGGGTTTTAAAATGGATATGTAAAATATTATGTCATAACTAGAACTTGAGTTTTTCCAAAACACATCTCACATAATAGAGATATCTGCAAATTCACCCTGTCTTTGGGCCTCCTTTCACCCCCCTAACCCCTCTTTTTAGTGGTATCCGCAAAGTAAGGAAATTTTAATAAATCTCAGTATAAAATGCTGAAACTCAGTACGAAATGCTGAATCTCAGCATTTAATGCACAAGGTTCGAGAGGAATTATAGTACCTGTACAGGTAGGAGCAGTGAAAATCTATGTAGCAGCAGTGGAGGCGCTCAGGAAAAAAGAAAGACAGGGTGAAACCCAGGAACCACCAAAATTGATGGTTTTCTGAGTTTCACCCCTGTTGAATGCTAATGTACTTTTTTGCAGGTTTTTTTCGAATCTCACCCTGTGTATGACCAAACTCAGGGTACTGGTGCTGTCTTTTCCTGACTTTACGGATACTCTAATATGTTGCAAATTTTACATGAAGTTGGATATTTCTCTTTATCTTGTGTATTTTCCTAGACTTGGTGTTGTCATTGATGCAGAACCCTAATGTAGCAACTACAACGTACAAAATAGTGGTTAAATTTTGACTTCATTTGCAATGTTTGCCTTTGTCTTTTGTACTCACATGCAATTGTTTTGGTGTATATGGGATGTCAAAAATGGGACAGTTGTATTTATGGAAATTGTAAGATATAAAGACAGAAGGAAAAGATGAGACAAAAGCTTTATAATGTACTTAAAATACATTGTAATAGATTATAATGTTAACATGTCATTACCATGTGCCACATTTGGACTTCAGTTTGATCTGGTCTTTTGTACAAAAAAATGAACCAAAAAATGAACCACAATTATAATTTTTGTCTTTTCCTTTTGTGATTTTTCTCATGAAGGCCTTTCATGATTGTTCTTTTAAAACTTGTAACATCCAATTTCAAATCTTACTATATCAAAATTTACATAAACTTGGTGAAAGGCTATGGACCCAAAGTGTAAGATCATTCTTTACCATTGCATAGTTCTCGCCAATTTGAAGGAGTGTCAGATAAAAACCCCTAAACCCTAGACAGATTTCTCTTGTTAAGATTTTCACTATCCAAACTTCCTGCTATTGATGCAAGCCAAAGCCATGCCATATTCAATTCTTAAGGAGGAGCAAAGGAACTTTATTTTCAATTCCAAGACATGCACCCTCTGATTCCAGGTGCAAACACAAAGGCAAATGCATACCTGTGTGGGTCACAAAGATTGACACACAGTGGCAAGCTGCAATTGCCCATCGTGTGTATGTTTGTGCCACTGCTCTCTTATCAGAGGGCAAGCTTGCAAATGAGTACACCTAGCCATATATTCCACCATTCACTGCAAACATATCCTGAACCCATCTTTGGTGAGAGTACTTCTTAAAGAAAAAATATTTCTCAAACCTGATCATAATCCTAAGTCCAAGTTTGAGACACCTTCCATGTTTGGATTGTGAATCTATCACAACATCAGCCATAGCACATGGCATGTTGTAACATTAAATGAAAATGGAACAGAAGTTTCATTACATAGATAGGTAATCAGAAAGTGGTGGCGTCATAATTTACAATTGAAAAGAACACCATAATTCCCACTAAACAAACACTTGCTAGAAAATTCTAAAATCCAGTGTTGCATTTCACAATGAGCCTCTCTTGTCACGATTTTTTTGTGTTTGGTGCCAGGTCTTTTGAACGGGTCAGCAAGTAGACACGACCGTATGCCCATAGTTGCCCAACTGGTGAGGGAGATCGCTGCAAATATGGGAGAGTACAATAAAACATAATCAGATATGCACGTGTTGTGGTGAGGTGGGCAACTTGCACAAATGAGATGATAGCCAATGCTACAAACTCTTAACCAAAGCCCCATTTCTGAAGCATAACAAAAATAAATTTCAGATGGCAAATTGGGTGATATCATTCCCCACATTGATCTATGCAGAGATGCATGGAGGAGGCTTTGAAAACTTGGAAATTTGACCTTTTCAACTTTTCCCAGCCAATTCATTGCTGTACATTGTTTGGGACTTAGTTAAACCTTAGAGACTCAACAAAAGGATTTCAGCAATATCAACTTTTCCATCAATAGCCAAACAAAATTAACAAGAAATCCTGGATATAAGAGTGCTGTCAATGACACTGCTCATCCTTGACAGCACCCTTATATATGTTATGGCAGCAGGAACTAACCTCAACATTTGCTTGAAACACAAGAGGGTGTTCACAAACATGGCACTCTGTTTTATGCCTTAGCTGCACAGACTCATCTGCTTTTACAAAAGCATACACCTGCCACAAAAGCCAGCAAAGTGTGAATGCCCTTCAACCACAATCACAAACCAAATGACACTTTTCTGTGCTTGTGTGATATCTAAGATGCAGACTTTCTCATCACTCATTCCTACACAGATTTGGGACTGATATGATATTATCTCATGTGCAGTGTCTTCACTAAACCCTAGAGTGCAGACTTTTCCCAGGGACTTGGAAGTTCACATGTATTTGCATTGCTTTGACACCAATTGCAAAGCTTATTTTGGTGCATTAAACAGAGCATCTTGCAACAACGTCAAACATTGAAGATAAAACAAAACCTAAAAGCTGCAAATATCCTGGGTCCATTAAATTACTTTTTCTGGTCATCATCACAAACTGACTGCAGAGTTTGCCTGAGCTCTCTATTTGATCAAGCAAGGCTTGATCAAATCATCTGAATCAGGGCAACAGAGAAAGTAGGAGTCCTTACTTCTTCACCACAGTTAGGACAGCAGCCCTTCAGTGCTATCAAATCCCCTCTCCAAAGATCTTGCAGTTGTTTTCCTAATAGGCAAAACCCAAAGCTTCAAGAAAATCACCATCATAGGGTTGTCACAGGAAAGAATGAAAACTTGGATATCTGTTCTGAAATATATCACTTTACAAAATGGGAGATGATAAAATGGCCAACATGACATGCATACAAATGGAAGTCGTGAGGGGACTATCCTGGGGAAACCACATTGCCAGAATCATGAATTTTGATGTGAGAGACACCCATCAACCCTGCCTTCCCAAAGTTTGGAATAAGAACATACCGGCAGCCACAGCAATAGGGATGCCAATAATGAGACCCAATCCAACTCCAAGTAATCCATTGGCTACTGTCATTGCCTCTGACATGAGCACGGCCTTGTGTGAATGCACCTGCACCTGCACTACATCCTGACACACCTTGCTGATTGTGCACATGGGTGGTCCAGCTGCCACTCCCAATCCTAGAGTAAGCAACAAACTCCATACACTTGCAAGTGCCCACATTTGCGAGGGGTCAACCTGTTGCATACATCCAGACTCATTACTATCTTGCCTTCATTCCAGAACAGTAAACTCATGTATTTCATGAGCATTTTGCAAAACTCAAGAGAACAAGTTTGAAGGGAAAAAGCAAGGGTAGCTAACCTCAGCATCAGCATAAGCTGAGAAACGCTTCAAGCTACAGCGTGGGTACTTCAGGACCAGTTTTGATCCATGCCACCGCAACCTAGCCTGCTCACACCGTACAACTGAATAATCCCTATATATTCTGCAAGTAAAAAAAGCCACATGAGCACTCTCTTTCCTCCCTGTCACTCTCTCACCTGTGTGGCCTCTATGGTAACAAGGTCACAAACATGCAAATATTACCAAATGTAAATCATTGTGTAAATGTCCATTCAGGCAATAGTTTTGGATTGCCCTCTTAAAACTCACCCAATCATTCCATTTATTTTCTCTCAAGGTCTTGATATGTAGAAAGTCATGTTGCCAGAACAAGAGGTTTGAGGTCCTCACCTCTACTTCATCAAACATGGCATCACCAATAAGAGGTTGGCCATTGTAGTATGAATCTCGTGCCTGCAATAACACACAAACAAACTTAGAATGTCCAAACAGAAACAAACTTATAATGTCCATCTCTTAAAGAGCACAGGCAAAGATACAGCCAAAGCAAGGGATTGTGTGTTATACCCAACAACTGGAAATCCAACAATAATATTGTAAGCAAAGCGAAGAAACCCTTAGAGAATCACAAACATGAACCATGACAAAGCCTGCACCATGTGGCAATAATTACATGTAATAATTCTTCCTTCATAGAAACTGCATGAGTTTGAAGGTCTGAAAATAGGGAAGACTTTGTTTTCTGTTGAAATCTGCCAGAACATATGGAATTTTGCAGAGAACTTTGTTTGAACAAAATTTCCAGAAAACAACCCCTGAGAACTCCCTTATACTTTTGTTGAAAAAGCGTCTTCTTCAGGGGAGTCATCACCTGTTCGTAGAGAGCTTCAAGGCGTGCTTTCTCTGCAGTCTCAATTGGACCGACAAAGATACAAGATAAGCCTTCACTGCAAACACGGTTGCCTGCCCAGCAACCAGCTGCCATCGTTCTTCCCCATCTTCCGTCGCGCTCCTTAGCTCTGCCCTGCCAACCTATACGTCTCCGTAACCCTAATTCTCCTCTTTGCCCAAACGCTTCCGACGTGCTGATCGCGGCAACTTGCGGCTTCCGCGACAAACGACAAGAGGAAAAACTCGCAAACATTGACTCCTCATCATCATCATGGAGCTCCACGCCCAGAAAACTCCATCCAGATTCCCCTTCTTTCCATCGCGTGCAGTCACCAGGTTTCGGTTTCGTCCGCAGCTTACCAAAGGAAGCGTAAGGAGGACGAGGCCGAGGAGGAGGAACGTTACAACCCCAAATTAGTCGTCCTTTCTCTCCCCTTGCCATCCCACATCCTGGCAGACAGCAACCGACGTCGGTAGAAGTCGAGGGCGCACACACCAGCTGCGACTCAAGCGCCATCGTTGCTGCAGCTCCCGCACCACGACAACCCATTCTTTGAGGAGCCGATGATGCCAATCAATGCGGAGAAACAGTTTATGTTGTCTGCTCAACTCCCTCTTTAGCAAGCTTCAAACCAAACTCGACAGTGAAAAAGACGACAAATGAACGTGGGACAACAGGAAGACGAAAGATCACTGCCGCAAAAATAGATCAAACCCTTTCTCTCTCTATCTCTCAGAGAAGGTAAAACCTACCTCCTCCCACACGGCAAGGTGTAACATAAAAGGAGGAGACGGGAAAAGACAAATGAAGCAAGCAACAATGAGGGGAATTGATCGATACCTCGCCAGATGTTGTTGATCCACTGGTGGATGCAACAAATCTCGAGACAGACGCCGGCTGTACACCGCCCGCTTGTTGAGGAACAAGAACACACACACCCCCTCAACAACAAATTCGGACGCTACAATCTTCTTGTGGCAAAAAGAATCTCGTCTTTCTCAAAAACGTGAAGGAAGAAAAGGAGGCAGCCTTAAACCCTGAACGCTACACAGGGCTCCAACATCCAAGGAGGTACTGCATCAATTTGCTGCTTTCGAGATTTCCTTAATTGTTGCAACAAACTTGTGCTTGGTTTGTGAGCAGCGAGAAATCCTTTTCATGGCCAAGAACATTCGAGGTGCTGTAGGTGAAGGAGGATTTCAAGCAATATCGATCAACCAACACTTCCATCTGCAGAGACTTCTGAATTTGTGAGAAACTCGGAAGATACCTATCAAAAATAATGGAAGAACAAGCCCCGGAAAAAACCGAGAATCCAGAGTGTTGAATCTGAAGCTCTAAACAAGAATCCACAGCGATGGATCATGGATTCATAAAGAATTTCGCTGATTTATTCAGGTGTGCTGGTTCTCGATCCGTGCTTGGAAGGAGATGACAGAACACAGTCCGAGGAATGGAATATGAAGAATTTGTGTCGAAAAAAACTTGCTCAAATGCACCGTCTTTCGAATGCCGAGAATAAAGCCCGGATGAGCAAGATGAGGTACGCAAGAGAGTGGTAGACCAGTGATCGGCCAACCGCGAAAGCGAAGCAATCGATGAGTACGAACGAATGGGGAAGGAAAAGAATTCTCGTACACTGCCTTTTGTGCCCAAATTCCCCTGCGATTTCTTCCCGACGTTGGCAACTTTTTTTCCGTCCGGAAATCAGCGACATACACTTTTCAACGGTTAACATAAAAAATGGGATCCCAGTTTCTTGCACTGTAGCTATCTTATCAACTAAGCCTGTTGTAGCCACCTGGATGACACGGAATGATGATGCCAAACGTCTCGCGATCTTTTGCGCGAGATTGTGTAATTCCCTAAAGACAAATCGGGAAGCTGATTTCAGGAAGCAAAGAATTCATTTTCATTTTTTGTAGGGAAACTCTTTGCTGTTTGTTTGGATAGTTGCAATTCCTCCTGCTTGACTGGAGTTGTGTGTTTGTGTGCGTGAGCGTGTGTGTGTGTGTGTGTGTGTGAGAGAGAGAGAGAGAGAGAGAGAGAGAGAGAGAGAGATGCTCTCAATAGATTGATTCTTCGGGATTCATTCAAGTTTTCCGGCGTGCTTCACAGTCTGGACGAGGATCCAAATTGCGGACTATGGCATCCGGGATGAGTTTCTTCCGGCTATGTCTGCAACCATGCTCTTCCTCCTCCGCACGCTTCAGTTTCCTAGATGTCAGCAGCAACAACAACAGTTCTCCATTTCTCACCAGGAAAAGGGTGTTGTTGGAGCACCGATATAGAGGCATACCTCCTATGCGAGCTTCCAGAGGAGGGTCAGCGACAGCATCTGCACATCTGAAGAAATCGAATGCGCAGTCGGAAGAAAGCACCAAAACAGGAGTGATGACAAGAAGGGCCATAGTGACGTTCATAGCCTTGTCAACACACGCTTTTGCAGCTGCTTCATTGTCATCCAGGGCTGAACCAACTGGTGCAAATCTGTCTCTCTGTACCTCTGTCTCTCTCACACACACAACTGTGTCTCTCGCTGTGTGTTCTCTGGTACAATACTCATCCAGAGGTCTGTTTTGCAATCTTTGCAGAGTCGGAGCTGATGAGGATAGAGATGCTACAGAGGATAGAGGAGCGTCGCAAGAAGTCACCACCCGTTGTAATGCAGGATGCTCCTCGACGTGACATACCATCACCACCAGCAGTTGTGGAATTGCCTCCACAGGCATCCTCTCTCCCCTCGCCTCCACCTCCTCCAGAAACAGAAACTGTGAAGAAGCCTTCCTCAATTCTCTCCAAACCTCTGGCTGATGTGGGTGGAGAAGATACTGTCCTTCAACAGGACATTGCAAAACAGAGTAACTCACAGCAACCTGGACAACAATCACCGGTAGAGCGACCTTGCTGCAATTACTGTCTGTTTTACAACAGTCT
>Ga0116231_10003434_pt1 | contig 32915 bp, 32 predicted proteins | sample S1TSphgellanicum_2_FD_89695 | JGI IMG/M metagenome (GOLD analysis project Ga0116231, IMG submission 89695) | Host-associated microbial communities from peat moss isolated from Minnesota, USA - S1T2_Fd - Sphagnum magellanicum MG | ecosystem: Host-associated > Plants > Peat moss > Unclassified... | reverse complement strand
CCGGCTCCGGCATCCGATCGGCCGCCGCTTGCGCCCGCTGGCCGCTCAGGCCGCCGCTTCGGCAGCCGGTGCGGATGCCGTCTGGACGCCCGAACCGGCCGGGGCGATGCCATCCTGCCCGCCGTACTGCTTGACCAGGCGCTCCACGGTGGGACTGAGCTGGGCGCCGACACCACGCCAGTACACGATGCGGTCGGTCGAGACGCGGAATTTCACGTCGCCCTGTGCCGCCACCGGGTTGTAGAAACCGACGCGCTCGATGAAACGGCCATCGCGCGCGCTGCGCGAGTCGGTCGCAACGATATTGAAAAACGGGCGCTTCTTGGCACCGCCCCGAGCCAGCCGGATCACCACCATGGGATAGTCTGCCTTGCCGAAAGTCGATAAACCGCACATTCTAGCCTGGAGCGGGCTTCCCCGCAAGGCGAGGGTGGCGCGCACCGCAGGCAGGAGATCACCATGCGCTGGCTTTTCTCTCAGACCAGCCGGGGCTTGAGCCCGCGCACGTCGTGGTCCGACACCACGCCCAGCAGGCGCCGCTCGTCGTCGATCACCGGGATGGCGCGCAGCCCGTAGCGGGTGATCGCGTGCAGCGCGTCGCGCAGGGTTTCGTCCGGGGCCAGCGTGATCAGCTGCTCGGTCATCAACGACCCGGCCGTGCTCGCCGGGTCGGCGGCGACGAGGTCGCGCAGGCCCACCACGCCGAGCAGGCGCTCCTGGGCATCGAGCACGTACATGTACGTGAGCACATCCTTTTCGTGCGCCAGGTCGCGGTAGCCGGCCAGCAAGTCCCTGACGACGGCATCGGCGGCCAGGCGGATATAGGCCTGGGTGGCGAACAGCAGGATGTTCTCGTCGTGGTGCTCGACGATGCGCCGCACCTTCGCGGCGTCGCCGGCGTCGAGCAGGTCGAGGATGCCGTCGGCATCCGAGGCCGGGAGCACGGCCAGGATGTCGGCCGCCTGGGCCGGGCTCATCTCGCCGATCAGGCGCGCGGCGCGGTCGTGCTTCATCGTGGCCATGAGCTCGCGCTGCACGCGCGGCTCGATCTCCTCCAGGGTCTCCGAGGCGTGCTCGGGATCGAGCTGGTTGAACAGCGCCTGGCGCTGGCCGCTGTCGAGCTCCTCGAGAATGTCGGCCAGGTCGACCGGGTGGATCTCCTTGACCTTGGACTTGAGGACGTTGAGCTTGACGTCGCCCGAGAAGCTGCCCAGGTCGTCGGGCAGCGGCTGGACATACATCCACGACACCGTCCTGTCGGCACCGCTCTGCTGGGCGATGAAGTTGGCCAGGTGGCGCAGGCCCAGGCGCCGCAGCAGGCGATGGCGGCTGAAGTCGACCTCGCTGGCGTAGAGCTTGCCCGACTGGAAGGCGAGCTTCACGTCGTAGACGACCTCCACCTCCCGCCCGTCCATGTCCAGGATCTTCTTGTCCAGGATGTGGTCGCGCAGCAGGATCGATCCGGGCGCCGGCGCCACCTGGTAGGCCTCCACGCTCTCGATGTCGATGGCGATCTCGTTGGCCGATATGACCACCACCTTGTCCCAGGGCACGAGCAGCGACGGCTGGCCATAGGGGCGGCTGACGAGCAGCTGGCTCACCTCGGGCAGCTTGCCGGTCTCGACGATCACGAGGTCCTGCAGGCGCCCGATGCGCACCGACTGGCGATACACCCGCCGGCGCACGATCTCGCTCAGGAAGAATTCGGATTCGACGACGGCAACCATGCTCAGCGTTCCAGGGCGGTGCGGTCCGGGCGCATCAGGACACCAGGGTCACGAACTTGTACAGCATCAGGGCCACCAGCAGCAGCAGGTAGACGCGCAGCACCATCAGCGCGCTGCGCACCAGCGGCGACATGCCGATGCGCGGGGTGCGGTAGCGGGCGTTGATCGCGCGGAATTTTCGCACTACCCGGGACACGCTGCGCAGCATCGCGGCCGGCTCCTATCCGAACAGGGCCGGGAACATGACGCTGATCCCGTAGAGGGTGGACAGCACGATGATCACCAGCACGATGCTGCCGCCGATCACGTTCTGCACGGCCGAATTGGCGTACTCGCCCATGTGCTCCCGGTCGTTGAGCAGCAGGATCAGGAAGACCAGCGCCGCGGGCAGCAGGGTCACCGCGACGACCTGCACGAACAGCGTGATCAGCACCAGCGGCGCGCCGGGGATGAGCACCACGGCGCCCGCGCTCAGCAGCGTGACGAAGTAGCTGGCATAGAACCAGGGCGCTTCCTTGATGTTGGTGTTGAGCGAATGGGCCCAGCCGAAGATCTCGCCGAAGGCCCAGGAACTGGCCAGCGAGATGCAGATCGCGCCGAGCAGGCCGGCGTCGAACAGGCCGATGGCCATGAAGGTGCCGACCCAGTGGTGCGTCTCCTGCAGCTGGACCGAGGCCTGGGCGGCGCTCTCGATGTCCACGCCGCGCAGCACGGTGCCGGTGACGATGACGATGAACACGGCCACGATGATCGTCAGCACCGAGCCCAGCCAGGTGTCGAAGCGGCCCCAGGGGATGTCCTTCTCCAGCATGCCCTTGTCGACGACCGCGCTCTGCTGGAAGAACAGCATCCAGGGCGCGATGGTGGTGCCGATGTTGGCCATGAGGAAGAAGAACAGCTGGCCGTCGAGGCCGCCGGGCAGGTTGGGGACCAGCCCCTCGTGCACGATGTCGTGCACCGAGGGGTGGACCATGAAGGCGCCCGGGATGTACACGAGGTTGAGCGCGCAGAAGAACAGGGCGATCTTCTCCCAGGTCCAGTAGCGCCCGTTCAGGACGATGGTTCCCAGCAGCAGGACCACCGCGGCCACGGTGAGCCAGGGCGGGATGCCGAAGATCTCCAGCGCCGCCGTCATGCCGATGAACTCGGTGACCAGGGTGAGCCAGTCGACGATCAGCAGGTCGACCAGCGAGAACCAGCCCCAGAAGGCGCCGAAGCCGCTGAAGATGGCCTCGGCGTGGCCGCGCTTGGTGACCGCGCCCAGGCGCACCGTCATCTCCTGGACGTAGTAGGCCACGGGGATCAACACCAGCAGGAACCAGATGAGGTTGTAGCCGTACTTGGCCCCGGTGGCGGCATAGGTGGTGATGCCGCCGGCGTCGTTGTCCGCCACCATGACCACGATGCCGGGGCCGGCGATGACGAGGTACAGCTGCACCGCCTTGATCGCCTTGGCGAGCCGGTAATAGAGTTTGGCGAAGAAATTCATCGGGATCGCAGGTGGGCGCCGGCGTGCCTACGTACGGATGGGCCCCGGGAGGGCCGATGCCGGCGCGGCTGGCGACCCCGCGCCCCTCGGAGTCTACAAGGATCCGGCGCCGCGCCGCGCCGCGCGGGGCGGCGCGCTCAGCCGCTCAGGCCCAGGTGCTCGATGCCGCGGTTGATGCTGGCGACGCCGCCGAAGAGCTTGGAGTTGAGCTTGACCTGCAGGCGCAGGTCGTTGACCGAATCGGCGTTGCGCAGCGCGTCCTCGTAGGAGACCAGCTCGCCTTCGTGCAGGTCGAACAGCGACTGGTCGAAGGTCTGCATGCCCTGGTCGCGCGAGCGCTTCATCACTTCCTTGATCTCGTGCACCTCGCCCTTGAAGATGAGGTCGGAGATCAGCGGCGTGTTGAGCAGGACCTCGACCGCCGGGATCCGCCCCTTGCGGTCCTTGAACGGGATCAGGCGCTGGGACACGATCGCGCGCAGGTTGAGGGACAGATCCATCAGCAGTTGCGCGCGCCGGTCCTCGGGGAAGAAATTGATGACCCGGTCGAGCGCCTGGTTGGTGCTGTTGGCGTGCAGCGTGCACATGACCAGGTGGCCGGTCTCGGCGAATTCGATCGCGTGTTCCATGGTGTCGCGGTCGCGGATCTCGCCGATCAGGATCACGTCGGGCGCCTGGCGCAGCGCGTTCTTGAGCGCGATATGCCAGTCGTCGCAGTCGACGCCGACCTCGCGCTGGGTGACGATGCAGTTGCCGTGCGGGTGCACGTACTCGATCGGGTCCTCGATGGTGATGATGTGGCCCTGGCTGTTGGCATTGCGGTAGCCGACCATTGCCGCCAGCGTCGTCGACTTGCCCGAGCCGGTGGAGCCGACGATCATCACGATGCCGCGCTTGGCCATCGACAGGTCGTTGATCAGCGGCGGCAGGCTCAGCTCCTCCACCGTCGGGATCTTCTCGGCGATGACGCGCAGCACGATGCCCACCCTGCCCTGCTGCACGAAGGCCGAGACGCGAAAGCGCCCGATCCCCGTCGGGTTGATCGCGAAGTTGCACTCCTTGGTCGCCTCGAACTCGGAGGCCTGGCGGTCGTTCATGATCGCGCGCACGAGGTCGGAGGTGTGCTGCGGCGTGAGCGGCTGGTTCGAGACCGGCAGGACGCGCCCGTCCACCTTGAAGGCGGGCGGGAAGTCCGCCGTCAGGAACAGGTCGGAGCCCTTCTTGGACAGCAGCAGCTTGAGCAGATCGTGGACGAAGCGTATGGCCTGGTCGCGTTCCATCGACAACTTTCGAGAGGAGGGAGTGGGGGGCCGTTCAGCCCGGGAAGTTCTCGGGGCTCTTGGCGTACTGGCGCGCCTCGGACGCGCCGATGATGTTGCGCCGGACCAGGTCGATCATGCACTGGTCGAGCGTCTGCATGCCGTACTGGCTGCCGGTCTGGATCATCGAGTACATCTGGGCGATCTTGCTCTCGCGGATCAGGTTGCGGATGGCCGGCGTGCCGATCATGATCTCGTGCGCGGCGACGCGGCCGCTGCCGTCCTTGAGCTTGATCAGCGCCTGGGACACGACGGCGATCAGCGACTCGGACAGCATCGCGCGCACCATGTCCTTCTCGGCGCCCGGGAAGACGTCGACCACCCGGTCGATGGTCTTGGCCGCCGACGAGGTATGCAGCGTGCCGAACACCAGGTGGCCGGTCTCGGCCGCGGTGAGCGCCAGGCGGATGGTCTCCAGGTCGCGCAGCTCGCCCACCAGCACCACGTCCGGGTCCTCGCGCAGGGCCGAGCGCAGCGCGTTGGCGAAGGACAGCGTATGCGAGCCGACCTCGCGCTGGTTGATCACGCACTTGCGCGGCTCGTGCACGAACTCGATCGGGTCCTCGATAGTCAGCACGTGGCCGTAGGTGCTGTTGTTGACGTGGTCGACCATGCCGGCCAGGGTGGTCGACTTGCCCGAGCCGGTGGGCCCGGTGACCAGCACCAGCCCGCGCGGCTTGAGCGCCAGCTCGCCGAACACCCGCGGTGCCTGCAGTTCCTCCAGCGAGAGCACGCGCGAAGGGATGGTCCGGATCACGGCGGCGGCACCGCGGTCCTGGTTGAAGGCGTTGACGCGGAAGCGTGCCAGGCCGGGCAGGTCGAACGAGAAGTCGACCTCCAGGTGTTCGTCGAAGACCTTGCGCTGCGCATCGTTCATGATGTCGTACACCATGTCGTGCACTTCGCTGTGGTCCAGCGGCGGCAGGTTGATCCGGCGCACGTCGCCGTGGACGCGGATCAGGGGCGGCAGCCCGGCCGAGAGGTGCAGGTCCGAGGCCTTGTTCTTGACGGAAAACGCCAGCAGTTCCGAGATGTCCATAAGTGTTCGACTTCCAATCGGTTATGCATTCCGGTTAGCAGCGCCGCCCCACCTAGGCCCGGTAAAGCATACGCTACGCTATGCAGGCCGAGACACCGGCGCGGGACACGGGCGCGAAGCACGCGCGCGCTACCCGCGCCGGCCGCTCGCCCGGCCGTGGACACAAGGGCTGCAAACCATACCTTACCGAAGCACGGCGGCGCCAATCGAAAAGATACGGTCTACTTTGGGTACTTCCAGACAGATTCCGCCGGCGCCGGGTCCGGGGCCGGCCCCGGCGCCGGGCCCGCTGGCCGGCCCGGGCGCGATCGGCCCGCCCCCGGCCGCGGGCCAGGCCTGGGATGGCCTGGGGCCGTCCCTGCGGCGCTTGTGGGATCGGATCGAGGCGGCCCAGGCATTGCACAACCGGGCGCCCGGATCGGTCGCCCTGCTGGCGGTCAGCAAGGCGTTTCCGGCCCCGGCGGTGGCAGCCGCCGCGGCCTGCGGGCAGCGCGCGTTCGGCGAGAACTACGTCCAGGAGGCGGTGGCCAAGATGGCCGCGCTCGCGGCGCCGCCGGCGCCGCTGGCCTGGCATTTCATCGGGCCCATCCAGGGCAACAAGACGCGCCTGATCGCCGGCCACTTCGACTGGGTCCAGTCGATCGAGCGCCTGGCGATCGCCCAGCGCCTGTCGGCGCAGCGGCCCGGGCACCTGGCGCCGCTGCAGGTGCTGCTCCAGGTCAACATCAGCGGCGAGGCCAGCAAGAGCGGCGTGGCACCGGCCGATGTCGATGCGCTCGCGCTGGCCGTGGCGGCCCTGCCCAGGCTGCAACTGCGCGGCCTGATGGCGATCCCCCAGCAGAGCCGCGTCCCGGGGGAGCAGCGCGCCGTCTTCGCCAGGATGCGCGCGCTGTTCGAGCAGACCGGCAGGCGCTTGGCGGCCGGCGGCGCCGCGCCGTCCTGGGATACGCTGTCGATGGGCATGTCGGCCGATTTCGAGGCGGCCATCGCCGAAGGCGCGACCCTGGTGCGCGTGGGCAGCGCCCTTTTCGGAGAACGTCCATGAAGCTCGGGTTCATCGGCGGCGGCAACATGGCCGCGGCCCTGATCGGCGGCCTGCGCCGGCGCGGCACGGCCGGCGCCGATATCCTCGTCGTCGAGCCCGATGCCCCGCGCCGCGCGCTGCTCGAGGCCGAGCACGGCGTGAGCGCCCAGCCGGCGATCGACCAGACCCTGGCGCAGGCCGAGCTCATCGTGCTGGCCGTCAAGCCGGCGCAGATGGAAGCGGTGTGCCGGGCGCTGCGCGCCTGGCACAGCCCGGCTCTGCTGGTGTCGATCGCCGCCGGCATCCCCAGCGAGGCCGTCGCGCGCTGGTGCGCCAGCCAGGCCGTCGTGCGCGCGATGCCCAACACCCCGGCCCTGATCGGCCAGGGCATCACCGGCCTGTTCGCGCGCCCGGGCGTCAGCGCCGGCCAGCGCGCCAGCGCCGCGGCGGCGCTGGCGGTGATCGGCGACGTCGTCTGGCTCGACGACGAGGCGATGCTCGACGCCGTGACCGCCATCTCCGGCAGCGGGCCGGCGTATGTCTTCTTCTTCATCGAGGCGCTGCAGGCCGCCGCGCGCCAGATGGGCATGGATGCGGCGCAGGCGCGCCATTTCGCCGTGCAGACTTTCGTCGGCGCAGCCCAGCTGGCGGCGCAGTCGGGCGAGGACGTGGCGCTGCTGCGCGAGCGGGTCACCTCCAAGGGCGGCACCACGGCCGCCGCGCTGGAGCGCCTGCGCGCCGACGGCGTCGACACGGCGATCATCGCCGCCGCCGAGGCCGCGCTGGCGCGCAGCCGGGAGATGGCGCACACGCTGGGCGCATGAGCGGCCGGGCAGGTCCGGCGCGCGCGGCGACGCGCGCTCAGCCGCGCAGCGCGTAGTCGGCCGCCAGGCCGGCGAAGATCACCAGCCCGAGCCAGTGATTGTGGCGGAACGCGCGGAAGCACTGCTGCGGATCGCGGCCGCGGATCCAGGCCACGTGCACGGCGGCGATCGCGCAGGCCACGGCCCAGGCCAGGGCGAACGGCGCCCCGCAGCCGGCCGCGCGCGCGAGCACGGCCAGCGCCGCCAGGTACAGCGCATAGCAGGCGGCGATCACCACCACGTCCGCCCGGCCGAACAGTATGGCCGAGGAGCGGATGCCGATGCGCAGGTCGTCGGGCCGGTCGACCATCGCGTACTCGGTGTCGTAGGCGACGACCCAGAACAGGTTGGCGGCCAGCAGCATCCAGGCCCGGCCCGGGACGGCACCCTGGACCGCCGCGTAGGCCATCGGGATGCCGAACGAGAACGCGATACCCAGGTAGGCCTGCGGCAACGGGAAGAAGCGCTTGAAGTAGGGGTAGCTGGCGGCGATCAGCACGGCCAGCAGCGCCAGCGGCGTCGCAGCCGGGTGCAGCAGCGGCAGCAGCAGCGCGGCGGCGGCGGCCAGCGCGGCGGCCACGAGCAAGGCCTCGCGCGCGGAGATCTCGCCGACGGCAAGCGGGCGCCCGGCGGTGCGCTGCACCTGGCCGTCGAAGCGCCGGTCGGCCACGTCGTTGATCGCGCAGCCGGCCGAGCGCATCAGCACGGTGCCCAGGCAGAAGATCGCCGTCAGCGCCCAGCCCGGGTGGCCGTCGGCGGCGATCCACAATGCGTCCAGCGTCGGCCACAGAAGAAGCGCGATGCCGATGGGCTTGTCCATCCGCGTCAGGCGCAGGTAGCGGGCCAGGCGCGAGCGCGGGGCGGCGCGCGTCTGGGACATCATCGCGCCCTCCCCGCCGCCTCGATCTTGCGGGCGCCCGGCAGCGGGCAACGCTGGACCGCCGCGCGCACGGCGTCGATGGCGGCGGTGCGCGTGAAGCTCTTGCGGCAGGCCAGCACCACGCGCCGGTCCGGAATGGGACGGCGAAACGGCACGTAGCTGATCAGCGCATCGCGGCGCGGGCGCTCGGGCACCGAGGTGGCCGGCAGCACGGCCACGCCGATGCCGGAGGCGACCATCTGGCGGATGGTCTCCAGCGACGAGCCCTCGACCGGCTTTTGCATGCCATCGGCGCCCGAGGAGCGGTCGAGCTCCGGGCAGGCGTCCAGGACCTGGTCGCGGAAGCAGTGGCCGCTGCCCAGCAGCAGCGTGGTCTGGCCCGCGAGTTCGTGCACCGCCAGCGACTTGCGCCGGGCCCAGGGATGGGCGCGCGGCACCGCGGCGACGAAGGTCTCGTCGTACAGCGGCACGACCGCCAGTCCGGCCTCGGGCAGCGGCAGCGCCATCACCGCGGCGTCGATCTCGCCGTTCCTGAGCATCTCCAGCAGGCGCACGGTGAAATTCTCGTTGAGCAGCAGCGGCATCTGCGGCACGTCGCGCTGCAGCTGGCGCACCAGGGCCGGCAGCAGGTAGGGGCCCACGGTGTAGATCGCCGCCAGGCGCAGCGGGCCGTCGAGCGGATCGCAGCCCAGGCGCGCGATCTGGCGGATCTCGGCGGCCTGCTCGAGGACCCGCTGGGCCTGGGCGACGATGCGCGCGCCGATGCCGGTGGGCGCCACCTCGCCGGCGCGGCGCTCGAAGAGCTTCACGCCCAGTTCCTGCTCGATCTTGCGGATCGCCACCGACACGGTGGGCTGACTGGCGTGGCAGGCCTCGGCGGCGCGCCCGAAGTGGCGCTCGCGGGCCACCGCGACGATGTAGCGCAGCTCGGTCAGGGTCACGGCTCAGGCTCCGAGGAACTGCGCCGCACCGTGGTACCAGCGCTCGATGATGGCCGCGGCGGCCGGGGCATCCTGCTCGAGCAGCGCGTCGGCGGTCGACTGCACGGTGTCGAGCAGCGGAGCGTCGCGCTCCAGGTCGGCAAAGCGCAGCAGCGGCAGGCCCCACTGGCGCGCGCCCAGGAACTCGCCGGGCCCGCGCAGGCGCAGGTCGCAGCGCGCGATCTCGAAGCCGTCGGACGATTCGTACAGCACGCGCAGGCGCGCCCGCGCCGGCTCCGAGAGCGGCTCGTCGAACAGCAGCACGCAGGTGCTCTGCGCCGCGCCGCGCCCGACGCGGCCGCGCAGCTGGTGCAGCGTGGCCAGGCCGAAGCGCTGGGCGTGCTCGATCACCATCAGGCTGGCGTTGGGCACGTCGATGCCCACCTCGACCACCGTGGTGGCCACCAGCACGTCGATGCGGCGCGCGGCGAACTCGTCCATGGCCGTGCGCTTCTCGGCGGCGCTCATCTGGCCGTGCAGCAGGCCCACGCGCAGCTCGGGCAGCAGTTCGCGCGTCTGCGCCACCATGCGCACCGCGGCCATGGCTTCGATCTCGTCGTTCTCCTCCACCAGCGGGCAGACCCAGTAGGCCTGGCGGCCGGCCGCCACCTCGGCGCGGATGGCACCGAGCACCTCGTCGCGGCGCGAGCCGGAGATCAGCTTGGTGCGGATCGCCTGGCGCCCCGGCGGGAGGCTGGCGATGACCGAGACGTCCAGGTCGGCCAGGTAGGTCATGGCCAGCGAGCGCGGGATCGGCGTGGCGCTGAGCATCAGCAGATGCGGCGGCTGCTCGCCCTGGCGCAGCTGCAGGCGCTGCTCGACGCCGAAGCGATGCTGCTCGTCGACGATGGCCAGGCCCAGGCGCGCGAAGCGGACCGCGTCCTGGATCAAGGCGTGCGTGCCGATGGCCAGTCCGGCCGCGCCCGAGGCGATGTCCGCCAGGGCCGCGCGGCGCACCGATTCGCGCGCGCGGCCGGCCAGCCAGGTGACGGTGACGCCCAGCGGCTCCAGCAGCCGGGCGAGGCGCTGGTAGTGCTGGTCGGCCAGTATCTCGGTGGGCGCCATCAGCGCCGCCTGGCAGCCCGACTCGATCGCGCGCGCCGCCGCCAGCGCGGCGACGATCGTCTTGCCGCTGCCCACGTCGCCCTGGAGCAGGCGGTTCATCGGCGTCGCCGCCGCCAGGTCGCGCTCGATCTGCGACCACACCGTCCGCTGGTCCGGCGTCAATTCGAACGGCAGGGCGGCCAGCAAGGCCCCGGTGAGCCGCCCGTCGCCCGGCAGCGGCCGGGCGGCGATGCGGCGCCGGCGCGCCCGCGCCTGGCGCAGCGCCAGCTGCTGGGCCAGCAGTTCGTCGAACTGCAGGCGCCGCCAGGCATCGCGCTGGTGGTCCTCGAGCGCGTGGCCATCCATCAGCGGCGGGGGCTCGTGCAGCCGCTGCAGCGCCGCGCCCAGTTCCATCAGCCCCAGCGAGCGGCGCACGGCCTCGGGCAGCAGGTCCTCGATGCGCGTCTGGACCAGGGCCTTGGCGATGCGCCGGCGCAACCAGGTCTGCGAAACACCCTCCGCCGCCGGGTAAACCGGCGTGAGGCGCTCGGGCAGCGGCGCCGCGCCCTCGAGCGTGCGCACCTGCGGGTGGATCATCTCCAGCCCCAGCGGGCCGCCGCGCACCTGGCCCAGCGCTCGCACGCGCCGCCCGGCCACCAGTTGCGCCTGCTGCGAAGCGTAGAAGTGCACCCAGCGCAGCACGATCTCGGCGCTGTCGTCGCGCAGGCGCACGAGCAACTGGCGCCGCCGGTGCACGGCCAGCTGCACGTGGACGATCTCGCCCTCGACCTGTGCCTGCAGGCCGGCGTGCAGGCTGGCGATCGGCACGATGCGGGTCTCGTCGACGTAGCGCAGCGGCAGGTGCAGCAGGAAGTCCCAGTCGCGCCGCAGGCCCATGCGCGCCAGGCGCTCGGCCGGCCCCGGGCGCGGCGCCGCCGCCGCCGCTGCAGCGCCGGAAGGAGCGCCAGCGGGAGCGCCAGCGGGAGCGCGCGCACCGCCATCGCCGGCGGCCACCGCCCGGCGGCCCGCAGTTGTGTTGTCAGTGCTGATTTGAGGTCTTTCCACCGCGGCCATCACGCGCCCGGCACCCGCGGCCATGCACGCTGCCTCAGAGAACCAGGATCGCGTCGACCTCGAATTGTGCACCCCGCGGCAGGCTCGTCACGCCGATCGTCGAGCGGGCCGGGTACGGCGCGGCCACGAGCTCCTCCATGATGGCGTTGACCTGGGCGAATCGCCCCAGGTCGGTGAGGAACAGCGAGAATTTCACGACGTCCGCCAGCGTGCCGCCGGCGGCGCGCGCCACCGCGTCCAGGTTGGCGAAGGCCTGGCGCACCTGGGCCTCGAAGTCGGCGCCGACCAGTTCCTTGGTCGCCGGATCGAGACCGATCTGCCCGGACAGGAATACCACGAGCCCGGTCTTGATGGCCTGGGAATACGGACCGATGGCGGCCGGGGCCGCGCTCGTGGCGATGACTTCCTTGTTCATGTTCCGCACCTTGGGTCTGGGGATCGATGCGCGCGGCGATCCGCACGCCCCGTCATTTTATCGGTAGCGGCAGGGCGGCCGCGGCGAGGTGCGCCGCGGCCTGCCGGCGCGCTGAATCCCGGAAATGCAAGCCCAATGGCTGCATATTCACGCTACCCGCCGTCACCCGGGCCACCGAGAATCCTCGGCATATGCCCCTCCCAGGGGCCCGAGCGCTGGGCGCGAAGGTGTACCGAGACATGGATTCCGCTGGCTTCAAGCGCGCGCACGCGTTCCACCAGACACGCCGCGCGTTCACCCTCGTCGAATTCCTGGTCGTCGTGCTGTTCATCGCCACGGTGCTCGCCCTCGCGGTGCCCCGCCTGGGCAACCTGGGCACCGAAGCACGCTCGGCCAAGCAGCAGGCGATCTACGGTTCGGTGCGCGCCGCCGCGCAGATCACGCGCGCCGCCGCGCAGATCCACAACCAGACCGGCAGCTCCGGCCTGGTGACGGTGGACGGGCTGAAGGTCTCGACGGTGTTCGGCTACCCGGCAGCGAGCCTGGCCGGCATCATCGCCGCGACGGGGCTGGACACGGCCAGCGACCGGATCACGATCAGCGGCGGCGGTCCCGATGCCGGCAATGCGATCACCATCGCCCTCGATGGCGCGCACGGCAGTTGCGCGGTCGTCTACATCGCCCCGGCCGCGCCCGAGGCGATGCCCACGGTGAACAACGTCAACACCGACGGGACCGGCGGCAAGGGCTGCTGAGCGGCAGGCCCGAGCCGCCCGTCCCCGTATCCCGTATCGTCCGGCCGCGGCGGACCATCGTCCGCCATTCCTGCTGCAACATCCATCGCAGCCTCGCCGCAGCGCGCACGCATGCGCGGCCTGGTGCATTCCCGCGCGCGCGCGCACGTCCCCGAACATCCGATTTCATGGCGCCTTGCCCATTATTTGACGGCCGGGCCGCGCGATCCCTCAAATTGGGAGATTTCCTGCCGATAACCCGGAGGATGGGCCGGTACTCGGCCCGACCGTACCGGGAGATCGCGCGTGATCCTGTTCCTCGACTATGACGGCGTGCTGCATCCCGACCCCTGCCTGGATCCGGCGCGCCTGTTCGAGAACGCGCCGCGCCTGGCCGCGGTGCTGGACGAGTTCCCCGAGGTCGGCGTCGTGCTGTCGACCTCCTGGCGCAACGTGCGCACCGAGGCCGAGGTGCTCGATCCGCTGCCCGCCGTGCTGCGCGCGCGCATCATCGGCCGCACCCCCAAGTACAGCGAATGCACGGGCATCGGCACGCGCGCGCCGTTCCGCCGCCACGCCGAGTGCGAACAGTGGCTGCGCACGCACGGCATGGCGGCCGATCCCTGGTGGGCACTGGACGATCGTCCCGACTGGTTTGCGCCGTATTGCGAGAACCTGCTCGAATGCCAGGCCAGCCGCGGCTTCGACGAACGCATGGCCCTGCGCCTGCACAGCGTGCTGACGGTGGGCCGGGAGCGCGCCGCCAGGGGCATCGACCTGGCCCTGGCCTAGCCGCCTGCGGCGCGCCGATCCGCTGCTACCCGGCACGAAAGCGGGCGCGCAGCCACGCGATCGCGCCGCCCAGCAGCGGCAGCTTCTGCCACAGCTCCTCGGCCACGTCCCAGTAGTCGCGGTGGTCGCTGACCCTGCCGTCGGCATCGAAGGCGAAGCGCGTGGCCCCGTGCACGAGGTAGCGCCGGCCGCGCACGCCGAAGTCGAAATCCCAGGTGACGAACGCGCGCCGCGGGTCGGCCAGCACGTCGCGGATCACGAAGCGCGGCGTCTCGGTGGTGGCGAACATGTGCACGAATACGCGGCGGATGGCCTCGTGGCCGACGACGTCGTTGAACGGGTCCTTGAAGTGGGCATCGGCCGTGTAGAAGCTGCCGATGCGGTCGAGGTCCTGCGCACTGAGCCCGCCGTACCAGTCGAGCAGCGCCTCGAGCGGGGTCGCCACGGCCGCCGGCCCGCGCTCAGCCCAGCGCCCGGCGCAGCAGCGCGAAGCGCCAGCGGTAGGGCAGGCGGCTGATGAAGCGCAGCACGCGCGTGAAGCGGCGCGGGAAGTCGATCTCGAAGCGGCCGGCCGCGAAGCCCTCGAGGATGCGCGCGGCGGCGAGCTCGGGCGTGATCAGTGCCGGCATGTGGAAGTCGTTGCGCGCCGTCAGCGGCGTGCGCACGAAGCCCGGATTGACGACGAACACGCCGAGCCCGCGCGGCCGCAGGTCCAGGAACAGCAGTTCGGCCAGGTTGATCAGCGCCGCCTTGGTCGGTCCGTAGACGCTGGCGTTGGGCAGGCCCATGTAGCCGGCGACGCTGGCCACCAGGGCCAGCGCGCCGGAGCCGCGGGCCAGCATCGGCGGCAGCACCACCTCGATGCCGTAGTACACGCTGGTGAGGTTGGCCGTGACGGTGCCGGCGGCGCGCTCGGCGCGAACCTCCCAGGAGCGCTCGGGCTGGTACTGCGCGGCGCAGAACACGACGAGGTCTGCGCCGCCCCAGGCCGACACCAGCGCGCCGTGCGCCTGCGCCCAGGCCTCGGGACGGGTGACATCCATGGGCAGCACCAGCGCCGCCTGGGCAAACGGCCGGCCCAAGGCCTCGAGCGGCTCGCGCGAGCGCGCGGAAAGGGCGACGCGCGCGCCGCGCTCGAGCAGCAGCCGGGCCAGCGCGGCGCCGATGCCGCTCGAAGCGCCGACCAGCCAGACGCGCTTGCCGGTCCAGTCCTGAAGGCGCGGGTTGAGGCTCCCGAAAAGCACCGAGCGGTCACTCACCGCGACGGAAGAACAAGGTGACCTGGCCCACCTCGAATCCGAACTTGCTCACCGCGGCGCGATTGATCATCGTGCGATCGTCTATCAGGAACATCCAGTCGTCGAAGTGCACATCATAGGTCGTTTCACCGACCGGCAGCCGCAGCACGTAGCGCCAATTGAGGGCATTGCCCGCGATCCGGCCGACCGCGCCGCCGATCACGTCGGAGGCCGTGCCGTTCCACGTGCCGTCGGCCGCCCGCGTCAGTGTCCAGCGGCGCTCCTGGGTCGTGCCGTCGGTGTAGGAGAAGTGCTCGTCGAGCACCAGCTGCTCGCCCTGCAGCGTTCCGTCGATATCGACGTGGAAGCGCTTGACGACCTCGCCGCTGCGCTTCTGGAACATGCCCCAGGCCTGGGTGCGCCCGGTGAAGTACTTGATCAGGTCGAACTGCGGGCGCTCGGCGGCGTACTGCGCGACCTCGGGCCCGGCACAGGCGCTGAGCACGGCGCCCAGCAGCGCGCCCGGCAGGGCCAGCAGCACCTTGTGGAGCGGCTTCATCATGTTCTCTTCTCCTTTGCGATGACCAGGACGATCAGCAGTGACAGCGCGATCAGTTTGAGCGCGCACGGTATGGCGGCGTAGAAGATGGCCAGCGCGTGGCCGCCGGCATGCGGGATGCCGGGGCGATACCCGAGCCATTCCAGCAGCGGCAGCGCCAGCGCCGACACGGCCGTAGCCAGCTTTCCCAGCAGGGTCCAGATGCCGTAGTGGGCGGCCGGATCCTGGTCGGCGGGTATCGCCGCGGCCAGCAGCACCGGGGGCAGGACCAGGTCGGCGCCCAGCGCGAGCCCGCTCAACAGGCAGACGATACCGAAGGCGAGCGCATCGCCCGGCACGAGGAACAGGGCCCAGAAGAAGATCGATACCGCCAGCGCCATGGCCAGCGCCCAGGCGCGCGCCGGGCCGGTGCGCCGCGAGAGCCAGGTCCAGCCGGGCATGCCGGCCGCGCCGGCGACGAAATACGTCGCCAGGTAGGCCCCCGCCCACTGCGGCCGCTCGATCTGGTCGCCTATGAAGAACAGGACCAGCGTGCCGGGGATGGCCACCGCCAGCGCGTTGATCACGTAGGGCAACCAGAGCCGGCGCACGGCCGGCGGGGCGGGACGCCGCGCCTCGTGGGGCACGTCGCCGGCGCGTTGCCAGGGCGGCGCCCCATTGAGCAGCGCCGCCAGGGCCAGGGCCAGGACGAGGGCAAAACCGCCGGCATACACCGCCATCCCGGTCGATGCCGGCCAGCCCTGCCGCGCCACGAGCCAGGCCGGCAGGATGCTGGCCAGCACCACGCCCGCCAGGCCCGCCGACTCGCGCCAGGCCGCGGCGACCGTGCGCCCGCGCGTGTCCGGCGCCACCCGCGCACCCCACGCGAGCAGCGTGATGTTGAGCAGGCTGTGGGCGCTGTAGGTGAGGCCCAGCATCAGCGCCAGCCAGGCCGCCGGCAGCCAGGTCGTGCCGTTGGTGGGCGGGAACCAAAGGCCGGCGAAGGCCAGCGCCAGCAGGGCCGCGGCGCACCACAGCGCGCTGGCCAGGCGGCCGCGCCGCGCCAGCAGGTCGACGAGGCGGCCGAGAAACGGATCCTGCCCGGTATCGAGGATGCGGGCGCCGAACAGCACGTAGCCCGTGATGGACAGGGCGAGCCCGACGTGACCGACGTACCACGCGGGCACCTGCATGTAGACCGGCAGCGCCACCATCGCCAGCGGCAACGCCAGGATTCCGTAGGCGGCGAGCGCCGAGGCCCTCATGAACCTGCGCCGAGCAGGTGCGTGCGCAGGCGCGGTTCGCGGGTGCGGCGGTCCAGCCAGATGCCGAAGAAGGCGTGCGCGAAGGCCTCGTCGTCGATGTCGGCCAGTTGCTGCTCGGGCTGGCCCGCGCGCAGGCAATAGAAGCGTACGCCCGCACCCGGGCGGTAGAGGCCGACCAGGCGATCGCCGTCGTGGACGTCGACGAGCGCGCGCATCAGCCAGGTGCGCCAGGTCTCGAGCCGGGCGCGCACGGTCGCATCGCTGTCGCCGGCGCCGCTCTCGGCCTGGCTGTCGGCCTTGCCGTCGGCGCCGCGGTCGGTGTGGCTCATCCGGGCCATCTCGTCGATGCTGGCGGAAACGATGACCTCACGACTGATCGATCGCTCGTATCGGAGTTCCAGCGCGAAGGCGTGCGATGGATCGAACGGCAGATGGTCGGACCACAAGGACGCATGATAAACATGGAACCCCCAGTAGCGCATCTCGCCCTGGCCCACGAGCACCGGCGTACCCAGTTCCGCGCGCCAGTCCGCCGCTGCCCGCGCCGGGGCGCCCGCCAGCAAGAGCAGGGCGAGCAGCGGGGCCAGCAGCGGGGCCAGCGCAGGAGCGCCGGCGCGGCGGGGCATCGCGCGGTACCTCTCACGCATCGCGCCGTTCCAGCAGGAACTGGACCACGTCGGTGCGGCCCTCGTCGAAGCCGGCCTCGCAGTAGCACAGGTACAGGCGCCAGGTGCGCAGGAACGCCTCGTCGAAGCCCTGCGCCAGGATCGACTCGCGCGCCTCCTCGAAGCGCGCGCGCCAGCGGCGCATGGTCTCGGCGTAGTCCTTGCCGAACGCGAAGATGTCCTTGGTCACCAGGCGCGCGCCCGCGGCGCGGGCGACGAAGCGCTTGACCGAGGGCAACATGCCACCGGGAAAGATGAAGTGGCGGATGAAGTCGCTGCTGGCGCGGTAGCGCGCAAAGCGCTCCTCGTCGATGGTGATGGTCTGCACCAGGGCCCGGCCGCGCGGCGCGAGCAGCGCACGCAGCGACGCGAACCAGGAATTCCAGTAGGCGATACCCACCGCCTCGAACATCTCGATCGAGACGATCGCCTCGTAGCGGCCCCGCAGGTCGCGGTAGTCGCACAGCTCGAGTTGCACGCGCTCGCCCAGGCCGGCGGCCTCGATGCGCGCGCGGGCCAGCTCCAGCTGCGCCGCCGAGATGGTCACGCCGTGGACCGCGATGCCGCGCTCGCCGGCGTACTGGGCGAAGCCGCCCCAGCCGCAACCGATCTCCAGCACGCGCATGCCGGGCCTCAAGCCCAGCGTGTCGATCACGCGCTGGTACTTGGCGCACTGAGCCGACTCGAGCGTGGCGGCGAAGTCGCCGCGGAACAGCGCACTCGAGTAGGTCCACGTGGCGTCGAGCCAGCGGCCGTAGAAAGCGTTGCCCAGGTCGTAATGCGCGTGGATGTTCTCGCGGCTGCCGGTGCGCGTGTTGCGCCGCAGGGCGTGCAGCAGCCGGAACCACATGCCTAGCAGGCGCCCGCCCCACACCGCGGACTCGATCGCCGGCTCGTTGCCCAGGGCCAGGCGCAGCAAGGCGGTGAGGTCGGGCGACGCGACCCACCCGCGTCGCAGCGCATCGCCGAAGCCGATGTCGCCGGCGCGCAGGATGAGCGCGCAGGCGCGCCAGTCGACCAGCTGCAGTTGCGCCGACAGGCTGCCCCCGGCGCTGCCGAACTCGCGCCGCTGGCCGTCGGGCAGCGTGAGCCCCAGGTGGCCGACGCGCAGTTGCGACAGCATGCGCAGGAACAGGCGGCCCGCTGCGGGCGGGGGCATGGGCGCCGCGCGCGGCGCCGGGGCGCGCTCGGCGGCCTCGAGGCTATAGGTGTGGTCCACGCGCGCCCTTCCTCCTGGTGGTGGGTCCCGCCGCACGACCACGACGCGGGCCCGAGCCGGCGCAGCGGCGGGCCCGACGGAGCGATCCGAGGGGGGTGTTACTATTTGTTAAAGACGTGCAAGGCAGTAAATCTACCATACCGTAAACGAAGTTACCAATGGGTATTTTACGCGCCGTTCGGTTCAAGGACCAGGCGTTCCAACTGCGCGAGGATGCCATCCTCAATGCGGCGACCAGCACGCTGGCCGCCAAGGGCTTCGACCTGATGACCATGGACGATGTCGCCCTGGCCGTCGGCATCTCCAAGCCCAGCCTCTACAAGCACTTCAAGTCCAAGGACGACCTGGTCGGCGAGGCCATGATCCGCCTGATCGACGGCGCGCTGGTCTACCTCGAGCAGATACCGGCCGAGCTCTCCCCGGTGGAACGCCTGCGCGACCTGCTGGCCTGGGCGCTGCGCGTGCGCCTGGGCGGCGGCCTGCCGCTGATGCCCTCGACCAGCGCGCAGGTACGCACGATGCTCACGAGCAACCTGCGCTACATCCGCCGCGTGCTCAAGCTCAACGGCGTACTCGAAAAGATCGTCCAGGACGCCAAGGCGCGCGGCGAGCTGCGCCCCGAGCTGCCCGACACCGTCATCCTGTTCAGCTACTACGCCCGCACCTGCGATCCGACCGTCGACTACCTGCGCATGTACGCCAAGATGGGCGACGAGGAGATCGTCGAGCACCTGCTGGGCGTGTTCTTCCGGGGCGTTTGCCCGAGCACCTGAATTCCAAGCGAAAGATGCCATGAATCGGATACGCAGACACGGCGCCGCCGGATGCATGCTGTTGCTGGCGGCCCTCCCCGCCGCCGCCGCGGCGCCGCCGACCAGCACCGGCGGCCTGCCGGCGGAGACGCCCGCGAGCTTCGTGGCGCCCACGGCGGGCTACGAATACGTCAAGCGCAAGGTGATGATCCCGATGCGTGACGGCGTCAAGCTCAACACGGTGATCATCGTTCCCAAGGGCGCGCGGCGCGCCCCTATCCTGCTCACGCGCACGCCCTACAACGCCGACGAACTGACCAGCTACGAGGAGAGCACGCACATCGCGCCGATGCTGCAGGGCTACGACAACGCCGTCGACACCATCGTCGAGGGCGGCTATATCCGGGTGGTCCAGGACGTGCGCGGCAAGTACGGGTCCGAGGGCGACTACGTGATGAACCGCCCGCTGCACGGGCCGCAGAACCCCACGCCGGTCGACCACGCCACCGACACCTACGACACGATCGACTGGCTGGTGAAGAACGTCCCGGAGAGCAACGGGCGGGTCGGCATCCTGGGCATCTCCTACGACGGCTTCCTGCCGCTGATGGCGCTGGTGCACCCGCACCCGGCGCTCAAGGTCGCCGTGCCGATGAATCCGATGGTCGACGGCTGGCGCGGCGACGACTGGTTCCACAACGGCGCGTTCCGCCAGCAGGACATGTTCTACATCCTGGAACAGGAGGCCAGCCGCAAGAACGAGTTCAAGTGGTTCCACAGCCACTTCGACGAGTACGACGCCTTCCTGCAGGGCGGCGCGGCCGGAGACATCGGGCGGGCGCACGGCATGGAACAGGTCGGGTTCTGGCGCAAGCTGCTGGCCCACCCGGCCTACGACGCCTTCTGGCGCGACCAGGCCGTCGACCGCATCCTGGCTGCCGAGCCGCTTTCGGTGCCGGTCATGCTCGTCGACAGCCTCTGGGACCAGGAGGACATCTACGGCGCCATCGCCGTCTACAAGGCGATCAAGCCCAAGGACACCGGCAACGACAAGGTCTTCCTCGTGCTCGGCCCCTGGTTCCACGGGCAGGAGATCGGCGAGGGCAGCGCGCTGGGCGCGATCCGCTTCGGCGCCGACACCGCGCTGCAGTTCCGGCGCGACATCCTGCGGCCCTTCCTCGATCACTACCTCAAGGACGAGGCACCCGCCGCGGGCGTAGCGCCGGTCAATGCGTTCGAGACCGGCACCAACGTCTGGCGCCAGCTGCCGGCGTGGCCGGCCGGCTGCGCGAGCGGCTGCCGCATCGAGCCCACGCCGCTGTACCTGCAGCCCGGCATGCAGCTGGCTTTCTCCGCTCCGGGCGAGGGCGGGGCGGCGTACACGGAATACGTGTCCGATCCGGCCAAGCCGGTGCCGTACCGCGACCGGCCGATCATCGCCGAGTACAGCAAGCTGTCGACCTGGGACCGCTGGCTCGTCGACGACCAGCGCGACGCCGGGTCGCGCACCGACGTCCTCGCGTTCAGCAGCGCGGTCCTCACGGCACCGGTCAAGATCAGCGGCGAGCCGATGGTCGAGCTGGTGGCCTCGACGAGCGGCACGGATTCGGACTGGGTGGTCAAGCTGATCGACGTCTACCCGGACGAGGTGGCGGCCGAACCGGCGATGGGAGGCTACGAGTTGATGATCGCGGCCGACATCTTCCGCGGCCGCTACCGTCAGGATCGGGCCCAGCCCAGGGCCCTGGACGCGGGCCAGCCGCTGGACTACCGCTTCGCGCTGCCCACGGCCAACCACGTGTTCCTGCCGGGCCACCGGATCATGGTGCAGATACAGTCGAGCTGGTTTCCGCTCTACGACCGCAACCCGCAGTCTTTCGTGCCCAGCATCTTCTGGGCCAGGCCCGAGGACTACCGCAAGGCCACGCAGCGCGTGTACCACGCGCCCGGGCTGGCCAGCCGCATCGAACTGCCGCTGGTCGTCACGCCCTGAGCGCGGCAGCGCCGCGCCGGGCCGGCCTGCTTCTTGAAGCCGGCGTCTACTTCTTGAAGCCGACGTAGGTAACGCCGATCAGCTTGCCGCCGGCGTCCTTGATCGGGTCGTAGCAGGCGCTGTACGGGGTGCCGAGCACGTCGACGTCGCCGCAGAATTCCTGGCCCTTGGACACGGCATCGTAGGCCTTGGCGCGCGCCAGCGCGGTACCGACGCCGCGCTTGCCGTCGGGCGTGAGCACGTTGGTGCTGACGCGGATGAAATCCTCGCCGGACTTGACGAAGATCGTGGCCGTGGCCGAATCCTGGTAGCTGATGACGTCGACGACGTCGTAGCTGCCGTTGATCTTCTTCGGTCCGAAGTAGAGCGCCGGAACGGCCTTGTCGCCGGCCTTGTCCATGCCCTCCAGGCGCGGGGCGCCGAGCTTGGCGAGGTGTTCGTTGAGGCGCGTGATGGTCACCTTCGGGTCGCCCGCGTGCGCGCTGGCGACGCCCAGGGCCAGTAGCAGTGCCGTCGTAAGCTTCCTGAACATGTCGATGTGCCTCCCTATTCGCCGGCCGATCGGCAGTTCCGGTGGGCAAGATGCGCGCGGAGCCGAGGTCGGAAAGACCAGAATACATTCGCACGCCGGCCTTCGAACCGGTCGGGACAAATATCCCCGCTTACGCGAGCTTTTCTTCCCTTTCCCGTGACATTCCGGGCGCCGCCCCGGGCCAAGGCACGCGCGGCCCGCACTAGAAATGGATCTCGTACTCCGCCTGCCAGCGCACGGTGGTGCGCGGCACCGCGGGCGTGAGGCCGAAGAGCACGCCCCCGTTCCATTCCAGCGTGCCGGGCCCCAGGTTGAAGATCTTGCCGAACAGCTGCGGGCCGGCGCGCTCGTCCTGCGCGCCCCAGTGCGCGAAGTGGCCCAGCGGACCGGGCTCGCCGTAGACCTGCAGGCCCGGCTCGACCGCGAAGTGGCGGCCCATGCGCAGCACCCAGGCATCGACGCGCGTCTCCCAGGCGTACTGGAAGATCGGCCGGCTCGATCCGTACTGGCCCAGGTCCCGCTCGAAGAAGAGGTTGAGGCTGTTGCTCATGCCCCAGAAGTCCTTGCGCAGCACCGGGCCTACCGTGACTTCGTTGGGGTTACCGCTGCGGCGCGACTGTCCGTACTCGGCGAACAGGCCGGCGTCGATCCAGTACTGGCCGCGCTCCGTGAACTGGAACAGGTTCTCCGAGGTGACCTGGGAGAAGGCCGTGCTCTGGTTGGCGCCCGGATCGCGGTTGAACTCGAGCTCGAACTCGGTCTGCCACCAGGACGTGACGCCGTATTCGACTTCCGCCGTGTAGCTGCGCTCGCCGTCGCGGTCGCGCTCGTGGTCCAGGCCCAGGTCGCCGACGTTCTCGATGGCGAGCTCGCCTTCGTTGACGTCCGGCGTCCAGACCTTGAAGTCGGCGTGCGCCGGTGGCGCCACCAGCAGCGCGACGGCGATGAGGGCCGGCGCGCCCAAGCGCAGGGCCGGCCGATTGCGGACGGTACGGGAGATGCCGAGGATTTCCACGCGGGCGCCTTTGCGTCGTCGGATGGGATGGCCGGGCGTGCACGCCCCGCCGCTGGCGCCGGTGCCGGCGGCAGCGCGCAAGCGCGTGGCAGCTTGCGAGCGGAGCTAGACCGCCTTGGACGGCAGCGCCGACGGCGGCAGCGTCCGCCGCGGCGGGTGCTGGATGCGCAGCGCGCGCATCAGCGTGCCCAGGATGATCAGCGTGGCGGCGAAGAACACCAGCTGGATACCGGCAGGACGCGCGGTATAGCCGATCAGCACGTGCAGCACCTGGCCCAGCAGGCTGCGCTCGGAGAGCAGGCCGGAGGTATCCCACACGCTGTCGCCGAGCGAGGGCAGCACGTCGGCCGCACTGAGGAAGGCGGCGCCCTGCGAGGCCATGCCGGCGGCCAGCAGCAGGATCAGCCAGCTCGTCACGCTGAACAGGTAGCGCATCGGGATGGCCATCAGGCCGAAGTAGATCGCCGCGCCGACCGCCAGTCCGGCGGCAACGCCCAGCACGCCGCCCAGCATCATGCTGGCCGCGCTGTTGCCGCCGCTGACGGCCACGCCGTAGAGGAACAGCACGACTTCGGACCCTTCGCGCAGCAGCGCGACGCCGCAGACCAGGGCCAGCGCATGCAGCGGCCGCGTGCCGGCGACCACGTCCTTGCCCAGCCGGGTGGCGTCGGCGGCCAGGTCGCGCCCGTGGCGGCTCATCCAGATGTTGTGCCAGCCCAGCATCGCCACGGCGGCAAAGAGGATGGCGGCGTTGAACAGCTCCTGGCCGATGCCCTGCACCAGGGAAGCGATCTCCGTGGCGAAACCGGCCACGACCAGCGCGCCGAGCACACCCGCGGCGCAGCCGCCGAAGATCCAGAGCGAGCGGTGCGGCACGCCGCGCGAGGCGGCCATGACGATACCGACGACGAGGCTGGCCTCGAGGACTTCACGAAAGACGATGATCAGGGTTGCGAGCATGTGGGCCGCCGTCTCACTTGGCAACCAGGTGGCCGCGCGTGTCCGGATGAAAATCGTCGAAGAACTCGTAGCTGCCGGGATTGAGCGGGCCGACGAACAGCGTGATCTCCTTGCCCGAAGGCACGACCTTCTCGCGGTGGAAATCGACGCTCTCGAATTCCGAGGGCATCTTGCCCTCGTTCTTGACCACGATCTTGATCTTCTGGCCCGCGGTCACGTTGATCTCGCTGGGCACGAACTGGTGGTCGCGGATGCTGATGGCCACCTCCGGTTCGTCGGCCAGCGCGGGCAGCGCCGCGCCCAGGCCCAGGCCGAGTGCCAGGCCCAGGCCGGCGAGTACTGCCGGAGCGCGCGCGCGCAACGATGCCGGCGTGCGGCCGGGGGAAGCTACCGCCGCAGGGCGGGCCAACGCTACGATCCAGCGTGCCATGAAAATCTCCGCGTTCCTGTCATTTATCCCGTCAGCCCATGAAACCGGCGCCGGTCCAAGGTCGCTTTTGGGCCCCGTCTCGAGCCTTAATCGACATGAGAATGATAATCGTTCTTGATACGCTGTCAAGCCGACGATACATTCGCTTGCAAACCGATGGCGGGCCCGGTCAACACGTGCCCAGCGCGTAACGTTAAGTCGGGTGTGCGCCACGCGCGCACGCTTGCGGGGTCTGCGCCACAGCCGGGGTTTGCGCGATACCGTTCGTCCCATCCTTGATCCACGTCCAATACCAAAGGAAAAAAATGCCAAATCTGGGGAAATCCATCATCGCCGGGCTGCTCGCCCTGTCCTCGCTGGGGCTGTTCTCTTCGGCCGCCTTCGCCTACGGCACCAACCTGACGATCCGCAACGCGGCCGGCAATGACGAGTTCTGCATGGACGCGAGCATGGACCACCGCGAGCAGGACGGCGACAAGGTCTACGTGTACAAGTGCCACGGCCGCGAGAACCAGCGCTGGGACGTCACGCATGACACCAACGGCCAGAGCCTGCTGGTCGGACTGGGCGGCTACTGCCTGGACGTGCGCGGCGCGCACACCCGCGCCAACGGCACGCCGGTGGAACTGTGGCAGTGCCACTACGGCAAGAACCAGCGCTTCAATGTCACGCCGGCGGGCGAGATCAAGGAAGTCGAGTCGGGCAAGTGCCTGATGGCCATCAGCGAGCAGGATCGCGCCGCGGTGGTGCTCGACACCTGCATGCACAAGCCGACGGAAATCTGGCACTTCAAGCAGTAATCGACGCCGGCGGTCGGCGGCGCGCTGCGCGCGCGCCGCAGCCGTACGGCACGGGGAGGGACGATCATGAGCGCAAGCGCACGCACGAGCGCAAGCAGCAGGCGGCGGCGCGGGGTCGCGTGGGCACTGGCCGCCGCGCTGACGCTGGGAGGCTGTGGCGGCGGCGGTTCGTCCTCGACGGCCAGCACCGGGAGTCCGCCGGGCGGCGGCACGCCGCCGGTGGTCGCCATCACCGGCGACGACGCGCTGCGCCTGGCCGACCAGGCCGCCTTCGGGCCGACGGCGACGCTCGCGGCGCAGATTTCCCAGCAGGGCTCGGCCTGGATCGACAGCCAGATCAAGACCCCCGCGACCGGCTATCCGGTGCTGCCGGTCGTGAGCAGCAACTTCGCGGTCGGCTGCCCGACCACGCTGCCGGCGGGCAATACCTGCGGCCGCGACAACTACAGCGCCTTTCCCATCCAGCGGGTCTTCTTCCAGAATGCGCTCGCCGGCCCCGACCAGCTGCGCCAGCGCGTGGCACTGGCCTACTCGCAGATCTTCGTGGTCTCGTCGGTGCAGATCGGGCCGGCCTACGCGCTGCGCGAGTACCAGCAGATGCTGCTGCAGGACGCGTTCGTCAACTACCGCCAGCTGCTGCAGGACGTGACGCTGAGCCCGGTCATGGGCGCGTACCTGAACATGGCCAACAACAACAAGGCCAACCCGGCCAAGGGCATCTCGCCCAACGAGAACTACGCGCGCGAGGTGCTGCAGCTGTTCTCCATCGGCGTGAACACGCTCAACCCGGACGGCTCGCTCGTGCTGCAAGACGGCGCGCCCGTGCCGACCTTCAGCCAGGACACCATCGAGGGCTTCGCCAACCTGTTCACCGGTTGGACGTATCCGACGGCCCCGGGGGCCACCGCGCAGAACAACAACCCGTCGTACTACATCGGCCAGATGATCGCGGTGGCGGCCAACCACGACACCACGGCCAAGCCGCTGCTGGGCAACACGACGCTGCCCGCCGGCCAGACGGCGCAGCTGGACCTGCAGCAGGGGCTGGACAACATCTTCAACCATCCGAACGTCGGTCCGTTCATCGGCAAGCAGATGATCCAGTTCCTGGTCACCAGCAATCCGAGCCCGGCCTACGTCGCGCGCATCACCGCGGTCTTCAACAACGACGGCACCGGCACGCGCGGCAACATGGCAGCGGTGGTCAAGGCCATCCTGCTCGACCCCGAGGCGCGCGGCGCCACCGCGGCCAGCGCCAGCTTCGGCAAGCTGCGCGAGCCGGTGGTCGACGTGGCCGCGGTCCTGCGGGCGCTGGGCGGCGCGAGCGACGGCGTGTATCCGATCACCGCGGCCACCAGCATGGGCCAGCCGCTGTTCGGACCCAGCACCGTGTTCAGCTTCTATCCGCCCGGCAACCCGCTGCCCGGATCGACAACGCTGGTGGCGCCGCAGTTCGGCATCCTCAACACGGCGACGGCCGTGGCCCGGCTCAATTTCCTCAACACCCTGCTCTACTCCGAGACCGGCGTGGCGCCGCAGTCGAACGTGCCGGGCGCCACGGGCACGCAGGTGGACTTCACGCCGCTGGAGGCCAACACGGCGACGCCGAGCGCGCTGGTCGCGCAGCTCGACGCCAGCGTGCTGCACCACTCGCTGAGCACGTCGGAAGCCGCGGCCATCGCGCCCGCGGTGGCCGCGGTACCGGCGGACGACCCGCTCAACCGCGCCCGCGCGGCGGCCTATCTCGTCTTCGCATCACCGCGCTACCAGATCACGCGCTGAACCTGCCGGGAGCAAGACGATCATGTCCAAGGAAGCATCGATGAACCTGCGCGAGGCGCGCCGCCGCGCGCTGCGCCAGCTGGGCGGCCTGGGGGCACTGGGACTGGCGCCCGGGCTGGCCGGCGTGATGAGCCGCGATGCCCGCGCCAGCACCGCGTCCTACCAGGCGCTCGTGTGCGTGTTCCTGTTCGGCGGCAACGACGGCAACAACCTCGTCGTGCCGACCGACACCACGGGATACAACGACTACTTCCTGGCGCGCGGCAACGTCATCGGCACGCCGGACAACGGCGCGCTGGCCCTGCCGGCCGCCGGCACCACGGGCGGCGTGCTCCCGCTCAACGGCATCCCCTACGGCCTGCATCCCTCGATGCCCGAGATGCAGTCGCTCTGGAACAGCGGCAACGTGGCCCTGCTGTTCAATGTGGGTACGCTGGTGCAGCCGATCAGCGTGGCGCAGTACCTGGCCAGCAGCACCAACCCCGGCGTGGTACCGGAAAACCTGTTCTCGCACATCGACCAGCAGCACCAGATGCAGATCACCTCGCTGCCGGGCTACTCCACCACCGGCTGGGCCGGGCGCATGGCCGACCAGATCGGCAGCGCCGGCACCGGCATACCGGTGGGCGTCTCGGCCGCGGGCAACGCGCTGTTCCTGGCCGGGGCCGCGTCGGTGCCCATCGTCGTGCCGCAGACCGGACCGCTGGCCTACAACGGCTTCGGCGCCACCGCGGCGGCCGATGCGCGCTTGTCGGCCTTGCAGACGCTGTTCGGCACGGGCGGCGGCACGGCGCTCGTCTCCGCGCTGGGCACGGTGCAGACGCAGGCCATCGCCACCGCCAACCTGCTCGCCCCGGTGCTGGCGGGCAGCTCGACGCTGTCGAGCTACTTCCCGGTGGGAACCAACGGCGCGCTGTCGTCGCTGTCGCAGCAGCTGCTGCAGGTGGCCCGGCTGATCCAGGCCGCCAGCGCCGGGACCATCAGCGCCCCGGCCCGGCAGATCTTCTTCGTCGACATGCAGGAGTACGACACCCACAACGACCAGCTCAACCGGCAGGCCCCGCTGCTGGCGGATCTCTCAGCATCGCTGTCGGGGTTCTACCACGCCATGGTCAACCTGGGGCTGCAGGACAAGGTCACCGCGTTCACGCTGTCGGATTTCGCGCGCACGCTCAAGCCGGCCTCCGGCGGCGGCACCGATCACGCCTGGGGCTCGCATCACCTCGTGCTGGGCGGCACCGGGGCGGTGAAGTCCGGAACCTACGGCAGCTTCCCCGAGCTCGTCCTAGGCGGATCGTCCGACGTCTCCGACGAGGGCCGCTGGCTGCCGGGCATATCGATCGACCAGTACGGCGCCACGCTGGGCAAGTGGCTGGGGCTTACCCCGGCGCAGCTGGCTGTCGCCTTTCCCAACCTGGCCAATTTCACGACCACCGACCTGGGGTTCATGGTCTAGCGGCGCATGACGCGCGTTGCGCGCGCAAGCCTCGAGATAAATTTCCCCGCGCCCGCGCGATTCACCGGCAAAATCAGGGCTGGCCCGCCACGCGCGCCGCAACCGGCGCGCGCCTCGGCGGGCACCACCCGAGGAAGCCACACATCATGGGCGCATGGTCCAGAAAATCCCTGTCCAATCTGCGCGCCGAGGCGATGGCCAGCGGGCCGCGCGAGCTGCAGCGCACGCTCGGGCCGTTCGGGCTCACTGCATTCGGTGTCGGCTCGACGATCGGCGCCGGCATTTTCGTGCTCACGGGCACCGTCGCCGCCCAGCATGCCGGTCCAGGCATCGCGCTGTCCTTCGTCCTGGCCGGCTTCGTGTGCCTGGTGACGGGCCTGTGCTACGCCGAATTCGCGGCCATGGTGCCGATCGCCGGCAGCGCGTATTCCTACGCCTATGCGACGCTGGGCGAACTGGCGGCCTGGCTGATCGGCTGGACCCTGATGCTCGAGTACCTGTTCTCCGGCTCGCTGGTGGCGATCGGCTGGTCGGGCTACCTCAACTCCTCGCTGGCCGACCTTGGCTGGCATATCCCCGCCAAGCTGGCGGCGGCGCCGTTCGCGCTCGACGCACTCGGGCACGTCGTGCGCGCGGATTCCTGGATCAACCTGCCGGCGACACTGATGGTGCTGGGCTGCGCGGTGCTGCTGATGGTCGGCACGAAGCTGTCGGCCTCGGTGAACCTGGTCATCGTCAGCGCCAAGGTGCTGGCGGTGCTGGCGGTGATCGCCGCCGGGGCGAGCGTGGCCACCACCGCGCACTGGCACCCGTTCATCCCGGCCAACACCGGCGGCTTCGGCGCGTTCGGCTGGTCGGGCGTGGTGCTCGGCGCCGGGATCGTGTTCTTCGCCTACCTGGGATTCGACGCCGTCTCGACGCTGGCCGAGGAGACCCGCGAGCCGCAGCGCAACGTACCGATCGGACTGTTCGCCTCGCTGGCGATCTGCACCGCGCTGTACATCGGCGTGAGCCTGGTCATCACCGCGCTCATCGACTACCGCGAACTCGACGTGCCCGACCCGCTGTACAAGGCCCTCTCGGCCGCCGGCTCGAGCGTGGTCTGGCTCAAGGCCATCGTGGCGATCACCGCGATCGTGGGCCTGATCTCGGTCGTGCTCACCTGCCTGATCGGGCAGGTCCGCATCTTCTACGCGATGGCCCGCGACGGCCTGTTGCCGCCGGCCTTCGCACGCATCCACCCGCGCCTGGCAACACCGGTGCTGGGCACGCTGACGACGGGCGGCCTGGCGGCGGCCACCGCCGGCCTGGTGCCGCTGGACATCCTGGGCGAGTTGATCTCCATCGGCACGCTGCTGGCGTTTGCCGTGGTGTGCATCGCGATCCCGATCCTGCGCCGCATGCCCTGGGACTTCGCACCCTCGTTCCGTACGCCGTGGGTGCCGCTGGTGCCGGCCGTCGGCGTGCTCAGCTGCATCCTGCTGATGTTCAGCCTGCCCCAGGGAACCTGGCTGCGGCTGGCGATCTGGCTGGGCATGGGACTGGCCGTCTACTGGAGCTACGGGCGGCGCAATTCGCGCCTGCGCGCGCCGGAGGTACTGCTGGCCGATGCGCCGCATGGCGCTTGATTGACCGCAACGCACAATCGAAAAAGTTTTTCTAATTCAATGATCTAAGGAATATTTTGCGGATTATTTGAGAATGATTATCATTCTCAAATGCATTCACGCAAGACAAAGTTCATTTCTCATCGGCCGCGCCTGGTCCTTGTGTCCGCCATCGGCGTGCTGGTATTTCATGGCGTGGCCGGCGCCGCCGATCCGACGCCGGTGGCCAGTGCGCCACCGGCCTTGCCCGAGGCGGCCAAGCCGCCCGGGAACGCCTCCGACACGCGCCTGCCGGACATCGTCGTCGAATCGGAAGGTGCCCGAGGCACGCTGCGCGAAAAGATGCGCGAGATGGACCGCGCGCGCGACGAGTTCCTGTTGCCCAAGCTAGGGGCCAGCGCGTACGGCATCGATGCCGAGGCGATCGACAACCTGCCGCAGGGCAAGGACACGCCGCTGGACAAGGTCCTGCTGCAGGCCCCGGGCGTCTCCTACGACTCGGCCGTCAGCAACCCGGACTTCCACGTCCGCAACGAGTACGCCAACGTCCAGTACCGGATCAACGGCATCCAGTTGCCTGACGGGGTCTCGGGACTGGGCCCGGTGCTCGAGACCGGGTTCATCGGCAACCTGAACCTGCTCGATGGCGCGCTGCCCGCGCAATATGGCCTGCGCACGGCGGGCGTGGTCGACATCACGACCAAGAGCCGCTTCATACCCGCCGGCAGCGCCGGGATCGATGCCGGCAGCCAGGGCACGCTCTCGCCCAGCATCGAATACGGCGCCAGCAGCGGCGACACGCAGTACTTCGTGTCGGGGCGCCATCTGCAGAGCGATCTGGGCCTGGAGAATGCGCTGCCCACGGCCGATCCGATCCATGACCACACGACGCAGGACAAGTTCTTCACCTATGCCTCGACACTGCTGGGCGATTCGCGCCGGCTGAGCTTCATCGGCGGTGCATCGATCGGCCATTTCCAGATCCCCGACGTTAGCGGCGCGCCGACGCTGGGCAACTACGGCCCGGCGGACCTATCGTCGGCCAGCCTCGACGAAAACGAGACCGATCGGTTCTTCTTCGGCATCCTCGCGCTGCAGACCGGCGGTAGCGACTATTCGACCCAGCTGTCGGTGTTCTCGCGCTACGCCACCGTGCATTTCGTGCCCGACCTGCTGGGCGACCTGGCCTTCAACAACGTCGCCTCCGACGTGGTGCGCCAGAGTTTTCTCAACGGCATCCAGTTCGACGCCTCGTACCGGACCAGCGCGGCGCACACGCTGCGTGCCGGCCTGGGCTTGAGCGCGGAGCTGACGCAGGTCGCGGACCTGTCCACCGTGCTGCCGCTGGGCCCCGGCGGAGCCGTACTGCCCACGCCGGAGACGATAACCGACGCCACCGCCAAGCTGGGCTGGAACGCCGGTGCCTATGTGCAGGATGCCTGGACCCTGGCGCCCGGGCTGGTGCTCAACACCGGCCTGCGCTTCGACCAGCTGGACCAGTTCGTCGACACGAACCAGCTCAGCCCGCGCATCGCCCTGGTCTACACGCCCGCCGATGGCAGCACCCTGCACGCGGGCTTTGCCCGCTACTTCACGCCGCCGATGCAGGCGCAGGCCACGCCCAACCGGCTGGCCCTGTTCCAGGGCACGACGCAGCAGCCCACGGTGCCGCTGGACAGCCCGGTCGTGCCGGAACGGTCCAGCTACCTCGACCTGGGCATCGACCAGGTCCTGGCGCCGGGCCTGAGCGCCGGCGCCGATGTGTACGTCAAGCGCGCCACCGACCTGCTCGATGACGGGCAGTTCGGCCAGGCCGTGGTGCTCACGCAGTTCAACTATGCGCGCGGCTACAGCCAGGGCCTGGAGTTCAAGGCCAAGTACCGCACGGACGCGCTGGTGGCCTACGCGAACCTGTCGGCCAACCGCACGCGGGCCAAGGACGTGGTCTCGAACCAGTACCTGTTCACCGATCCGGCCGAATTCGCGTACCTGTCCAGCCACTACATCTACACCGATGACGACCAGTCGTACAGCGCCTCGGCCGGCGCCTCGTACCGGTGGGAAACGACGCTGGCCAGCATCGACGCACTGTACGGAAGCGGGCTGCGCACGGATTTTGCCAACCTGGATCACGTCCCGGCCTATGTACAGGTCAACGCCGCGGTGGCGCACGACTTCGCTGCCGGCATGGCCCGCAAACCGCTGACGGTGCGCCTTAGCGTGATCAACCTGCTCGACCGCAGCTACCTGCTGCGCAGCGGCACCGGCATCGGCGAGTTCGCGCCGCAGTACGGTCCGCGCCGCGGATTCTTCATCGGCATCGCGCAGGCATTCTGAGCCGCCCGCGCCCGCATCGTTGCCGGCGCGGCGGCCTGCCTCAGCGCCAGCACTCGACCGCGACGGTCCAGGAGCGCGCCATGCTCTGCAGGTCGGCCACATCCTTCTTGCGCGAGAACCACCCCAGCCCGGTATCGACGCGCAGGCCCTGGGCAAGCAGGAACGCCTGCAGCGTACGGCCGTCGATGGCGATGCCGCCAACGGTGGCCGCCGTCACCATGCCGACCACATCGCCCCTGCCATCGAGTACCGGGCTCCCGGGCGAGCCAGCAGCGGACGCGCTGAACGCGAAGCGGCCCGCATCGGGGCCGGCGCCGGACCCCGGGATCGCGCCGGCGACACCGCGCGTGAGCGCGGCCGCCGCTGCGGCGCCGTCGGCCGGAAAGCCGGCGACGAACAGCTCGTCTCCCGCGTGCAGCGCTGCGGGATCAGCGGCGAAGCTGGCGTGCAGGCGGCCGGGCGCGGGTATCTGCACCAGCGCCAGGTCGTGGGCGAGGTCCGATGCGATCAGCGCGCCCGCCTCGGCCGCACCCGGCACGCGGATCTGCCGGCAGGCCGCGTTGATGACCGAGGCGCTGGTGAGGGCCCGCCCGTCGTGGGTGACGAAGAACGCCGTGCCTGCCGCGGCCGGGCGCCGTGCGCCGGCAGGGCCGGGCTCCGCGGCGCGCAGCGCGGGCAGCACGAGAGCCGCGCATAGCGCCGCACAGGCATGGGCGAATCGGGAGCAGGTCACGGTGCGCTGGACTTCGGAGGACGGTGTTTGGTGGAGACGAGGAGGATCGAACTCCCGACCTTCGCATTGCGAACGCGACGCTCTCCCAGCTGAGCTACGTCCCCGCACCGAACCCCGGATTCTACTTCGTTCGGATGACCGGATTCAAGCGGCCGCGCAGGCGCGTTCCCGATCCCGCGGCGACAGCGCGTCCGGACCCGCGTTGCTACACTG
>Ga0116231_10003433_pt1 | contig 32920 bp, 21 predicted proteins | sample S1TSphgellanicum_2_FD_89695 | JGI IMG/M metagenome (GOLD analysis project Ga0116231, IMG submission 89695) | Host-associated microbial communities from peat moss isolated from Minnesota, USA - S1T2_Fd - Sphagnum magellanicum MG | ecosystem: Host-associated > Plants > Peat moss > Unclassified... | reverse complement strand
TTGAATTGCCTCGGTGGTTGCTGTTATCGTTGTTCATTCTTCAATGTTCCGTTAGCTGCATTGGATTTGCATTGGGCGGGTAGTTGAATTTCCTTCTTCTTTTCCTGTTTTGTTTCCGGGATTTTTTTGATGAGAGAGGTGAGGCATCTGCTGGTTCTGTTTCCGATGCAATAGTTTCTTCTTCGTGAGATCTTGGCTTCCTGAGGTTTGTAATGAATGAAGTCGGGATCCAAGAGGTCTTGGGGTTAGTTGTACAACGTAAAAGACTGTTAGACGGGTCTTTGTGTCTGGGAATGGATTCTTTCAGGAGTTCGCTGGCTCTGCTGCTTCAAATGCAATATTAGATCCCTACGTCGTTGTGGGCCTGTCGTGATCTAGCCGTGTGATCGTAGACCTGACTGTCGAATGCGCAGTTGTAGAAATAAATATGCAGGTAACAGCCATCGCCGATCTTCACCGACTCCGGATACCCATAAGAAAGAGAGGGTGGTGGCATTCTCAAACTGCGATTTCCAGTCGATTTTAGACAATGTGGCACACGCCCTATCATAAGTAAAGAAGGTAGGATTTTCTTTTTTCTATTGTGGGGATGTTCTTTCCTGCGCTGGTTGGATCAGCGTGCATAAAAACTTCGATGGAGGAAGGATGGCGAATAGTTCAACGTAACATTAGAGCATAGAAATCGAAAGCTTACAAGCATAAGTTAACTCTTGTGAATTTGTATACTATAGATATTATGTGTAGATGTCTGCGAAGTGTTTCACTGCAATCCATACATGGTTAGTGAGCAGAACAGTGAACAGATTTGCATGCATTCGACGTTTAAGAGTTTCGTGAAGTAGAGAAATGCAATGGTGAAGACAGAAGCGTAACCCTGGGGATGACTGGATAACCTGGTGTGAGACGAGTAGAGGCACAACTTCGACTTCGATTCGGCAGGGATCTGGCATGGATCACAGCATGATTTGCAGCATAGCCGGGCACTGTAGATTAGTTTGTGCTATATTGGTAGACCTTCCTGCATGGAGTCGTAAGCAAGGATATTATGCTGTACTGTCCTTTCTCTACTGCTGCCTGGTGCTACAATGGCAAGCTTGCACGGGAAGTTCTATGACTGGCAATCAGCTTACGGCCCAGACGTTGCGTGATCCAGCAGTTGCAAGTGAGGCTATAAGCATACGAATGGATCTGGCAGCCATGCGGTACTATGGCTACAATAAATCCGCGGACTTCTTCGAAATTTTGGCAGGCAATTCAAGTTTGCCAGAAACATTCACGCTGTTTGCGCCCTCCGATACGGCCATTTCGTGGCTTCAACCATCTCACGCCGCTCTTGAGTTGATGCAGTACCACATCGAACCCTGGCAGCGCTTAGAGTTCAACGAGATCTACTTGCTACCGCAGTCCACCAGGCTTCCCACCCTTCTTTCAGGCCGGTCGATCCTGGTGACCGCCACTTGCGGTCCTCCCGGCAGCCATCATTTCCTCTCCGTCAACTGTAACGTCACCCTCGATGGAATGGGAGTGGTCGCCCCTGAGCTCTGGAAAGACCAAAACACTGTTATCCATGGCGTCGAGGGCATGCTCGACCCTTCAGAGTTTGGAGAGTCTACTGTAGCAGACCCATCTGCTAACGCACCTGCACCAGCACCTTCACAACGACCTCCCTCAAATTGTTAAAAACTGAGAATAGCCTGGCAACCACCAAACATTTGAATTGTTAAACATTGAGGAGCATTTGGTGGCCGCTAGGCATTCTCCACATAATGCAGTGAGGAACCCTTGGTAGCAACCATGTGTTTCTTTGTTAATAGAGCTAATGGACAAGGTTGATTATTACCTATATTAAAATGTACAAGTACACTCCACCATTGATGAAGAAGGTGGTTAATGAGTACTTTGGCATCTTCAATTTGTATCTAGAAGCAAAGCTCAGAATATGGTCCATGGCTCCAAAAGTAACAACTTGGGCGACAAGGCTATTGAACCAACTTGACACATTCATTGAGTTCCATTTTATCAAAAATGGGAACCAAGACTTAGTGAAGAAGATGCCCATCCACGACATGAAGGTATGGGCTCACGACTTGGACATGGTCATCCTCATGTTCGAAGACCAGTCGAAGAAGCAATTAGCAAGCTTCGTTTGCTTAGTAAACCAAATGAGCTCGCCTCGATGTTGGTCAAAAAAGGTTTTGTTGTTAGTACTATGGAGGAGAAAATAATGCATGACATTGTCATTCATTGGAATGAGTTTGTCAAGCTCCTTAAGATTGAAAAGGATGAATTACAAAAAGATTCTCAAATAGGCTCTGACCACATACTCACAAACTTTGAGGGGTTTAGTGGCCCTCGCTTAGCAAAAAAACAAAAAATGGAAAAAATAGAAGCTAAGAAGAAAGAGAAGATTTTGACAAAATAGTTGTCAGGAAAGAAGATAAAGGATTCAACATGGCAAAGTGCCGACTCGTTGTAGACACGTTGGGCAACGATTTCTAGGCTACTTTCCTTTTGGAAATGACCTGCTTCCAGGTGTTTCCATTGATGTTCATTGCTTCAAGAGAACACCTCCCAACATTGTATACCATCCACTTTCAAAGATTCATAAGGATGAGATTTTTTTTTAAATCACACAATATAATAAGTTTGACACCAAAGTGCCCATTTTTGCGATCCTTGAGGAGTCATGTAATGTCAACCATATCATTCCTAGCAAGTCGAAAAAGTGGGAAGATATCCAAGACAATCAGTTTTTGATTATTGGTAGGCAACACACAATTACTATTGCGAAGGTGTGTCCAGTTCAATCCTTAATTCCTTGTATTTCTTATTTCATGGTATGTAATGAAATTTCCAAAATATTAACTTGAAAATGGAATGTCATTTCTTGGTTTAATAAGAACTTGTAAATGACCCCAATGTGAGGCCCCAAGTTTGAGAGATTTACAACAAGTTCTAAATGGGACACAAATTTCATGAAGATGTGCAAGCTTTTCAAAATATTAAACAATAAGGACTGTGACTTGAACATAAAGCCTTCATACATGGAAAATCTTGCACATGTGCGAAGGATATGGGACGCATACCAGAGGCCTCGATTGAATTTGGATGTGTTTTTTCAACATACTAAGGAATACACAGTAAAAATATGAGATGATTCACTTCCACACAAAGCTTTGCTATTGTATGTTTTTTAATCCTATTTCTAAGCTTTGTCATGGTTATGAAATGTTTTGCAAAAATTTGAAGACACTCAAGCTTATTTGGAATGTATAATCAATAAAGGAGTACATGAATATCTTTTTATTGATAGATGTAGTCTTCTAGTTGTGGCAAAGTGTCCTCCTTGAATGGGAGAGGTGCAACATCCTTGATGGATATGGAGATGTACGAGCATGTCCACCAAAACTGATTGGAAAATTTCTTTTCGATTGCTTGTGAACCTCAAGGAAAAACAACTCAAAAAGCTGGCCAAGGGACTCCTTTCAAAAGTAATAACACTCAAAGAGCATCTAGCAAAAGGAGGGAAGCCTAACCTAAAATCCATGTACAAGCTCACAATGCTCCTTAAGCAAAAGGTTGTGATCCAAAACAAAATTATGATTCATTTTTGACATCCAAAGCTAATCGCCAATAATTAAAAGCCCTATTTGGACGATGAATTGCACACATTGAAAGACAAACACAAGTTGGACAAGATGATATTCTCAATTTTGGATTTGGAGCTCAATGATGATTTCTACTTGAAAAAGTTGAAGTTCAACCCTTCAAACAAGACCCCACTTGCAAAATTTAAGCAGGCTTTGGAAAAATGGATCCAAAGTGGAACTCCGAAGGACAATGCAACGAAGGCAATTCTATTGGACACTCATTACAAATATGATAGAGTTTAAAACATGGTGGGTCTATTGGATGTTATCGATAAAGAATCTTGCGCATCATTTTTGATGGACAACACAACAAGGACCATCATCGTTGTTTGTACAACTCACAGCATGAAAGATGTTTCGATAGTTTGGAAAGGCATTAATCGAGAGTCCTTTCTTCTAGGCTCTTGAACACGAAGACCATGTTTAAAGTCGTTGCTTGCATTTGCGACCGCAAGCCCTTCAAAAGCCTACTAACTACCTTGTGCAAATTGACTTTTGTTATAAAAATTCAATTTGAGTTTGGGCAGTATATGACAAAACGGTAGAGGTTCCAAGTTTGTCGATGACATTACTGAATGTTCTTGTGCTCATCTTTGCTTATTTGTTTCTTTGTAAAAAATGTGTGTGCCGAAATTTTGGGAAACTAGAAATTGCCATCATTAATGGAATGCCTAGATTCTTCTTTTCTAGAAGATCGGCAGCTATATTGACATGAGGTTTCTCCAAAAGTTATTTCACAAATCTTATAATTAGTAATTTTGAATGGGACGATTTGTCTGAGTATATTCATCAAAAGAGTTTTCACATATGTTTGTCTAGTAAGTCCAACACATGGATCTTGATTTTATTCCTTGAATATTTTGTTTATAGAAATTTGTTCCATTAATAGGATTTTTTTTTGACAAGTTGTTTCTTGTTCAAGAGAATAAATGTAAAGTGTTAGAAATCATTCTTCATGACCTGGAAGGAAACCAATGCAAGATGATGGCTTCAATATGTCTTCACATGCTAACAAATGTTGCAACTAAGAACAAGAAAATGCGACCACCCGAGCTTATTTTAATGTTTACCCAAGGAGCATAAACTAATGATGCGGAGGAGGAAGAAGAGTAAGAAATCTTTGTCTTTACCAAGGAAAGTGGAACTAATTTGTCCTAAACATTAGACAACTTGAACCCACCCAAGGTGGACAAAAGAAAAGTTGGTTATGTCACAAGCATAAGTAATACGAGAAAGGCCTCTAGTAGTAAAATTCAAGTTCTGAAAAAAAAAGGATGTTTTAAGGGGAAAAATCCAAAAACTGTTGATGTTCAAGTTCCAAGAGAGTAGGAAGGTAGTGAAGAATTTGTTGACCATGAACAAGAAGATCTTCCAAAGGACAAGGATGTGCTCACATTGGTCAACACGTCCATCATCAATACATCAATAGCTTTTTCAATTGGGCCAAATGTGGCAGCTTTAGATGGGGAAGATAACAAAAAAACTAGTGAAAAATTGCAAGGCATTGACCTCCCTGTAGATCCTTTAAGTCTATATAATTTTGTATGTCAAGTACAAGGTCTAGTAGAGAAAACGAGTGATTGATTAAGCTCAATAACTTCTAATCATTTTGACGCCTTGTACATTCCATTAATGATTTTATCATTTTATAAACTTGTAGGAAAATTACATTGAAATTTCTAATTTTATTCCAAGATAATTATGTTTATATTTTTTTTAGTGCATTTAATTTGACTACCACCTTGAAGCCCTTAGGTGTGTGTTTATGCGTTGATTGCCTAGAAGTTGCCATGTGATATTTTGTGCATCAATTGCCTAACGGCCACCAGGCAATTGGGTTTCTTGCAATCGTTTAATAGCCACTAGGAGATTGTGTTTTGATCATTCATTTGTCCAACATTTTCCTAGCGGCACTAGATATTGTTTCGATTGTTGTTCTTCTAACAATCTCCTGGCTATGCCAGATATTTGTTTCTAAAATGATCAGTTTGTTGAGTTTAATAATGTTTTCAATTCTATTGTTGATACATTTTTTTCATTCTTGGGTATAGATTTGTGCTTCACATGTGGAGAGGGTGTTGATTTCCTTTTTCAAGAGTCTAGGCGGAACGTTGATACAATCCAAGGTGGGTTCTCGTCCTTTGTGGATTAATTCCTTTGTGTTTGATATGATGGAAATGTAGATGGAACCAACAACTAATGTACATTTCATATTCATAGTTCATGTTTTGATGGAGTCAATTGATGCTTGCTCCAGTGCAAAAAGTGTTAAAAGATGGAACACCACATGATGTAGAATTAGGACATTATTGTCCTAGACTGGTGGACCATTCGGAGGTGAGTCCCTTTCATGTATTGACATCCTCTTGTGCCAAAAATGAAACGTGATTAGCCAAAGTTGGTGGTGCGGAACTTGTGCATGATGTGGGTTCGTTTCAGTTTTATCCACATACGAAGCTTGGCATTTTGTAAGAAAGTGCAATGATTTTCGGTTTTGCTAATTACAATTGCTAAGAAATTATAATCATTTAGGTTTTACCAAATGAATCTTCGCATTCAAAGCTTGTTTTGCAAAAGATTGAAATGATTTTGAATTTAATGAATGATAGTTGCTAATAAGATGCAACCATTTTAGGTTTTCCCCATGATGGTCTGCAAAAAATGACGACTTTTGGTTTTCCTACACATACTCCACAAGAAAAATGACCTTTGCTAGAGGTAAGTGACTATAGGTTCTTGTTGCTATAGGTGAGGGTCAAATTAGAACTTGCATGGTGGTTCTAAGACTTGTCCTGAACGAATTCCTTTCCATTTTGTGTAAAAAATTTACAATGTACACATGGTCCTCAGTAATGAAAAGAAACTTTTCAAGGCATTTGGAAATTATCACCAAGAAAACTAGAATTAACCTTTTGTCTTCTAGAATAGTTGATGAGTCAATCTGCTTCAAAAATGACCATTTCTTGCCTAAGAAGCCAAACAAGTTATTTTTCCATAAAAACCTTCTTGATTTCTTTGTTCGATTTCTTGGTACGATGTTTCAAAATACCTTGCTAATAGATGATATGCTTCACAAGAGTTTGTTCAATCTTTGTTGAAACATTTTATGGGTTGCATAGTGACACTAATTATTTGTTCCAAACCATTTTTCCTTACTTGGAATCTTTGCATTTGTAAAAAATGTGGGTTTATAAATTTGTAGAGTTGAATCCTTTTAGGAGCATTATAGATGTGCTTCCCGATGACCTTTGGTATGCAAAATTGATTACGCTTTGTTCTACAAAATGTGATGAAACATTTTGTAATAGAATGAAATTGGGAACACTAAATAAAAAGAAATGAACTATTTTATTTATTTATTATGGAATCATTATGTATGGATGGTTTATTGACTTGAATTGTGATGGGTGCATGTTTTACCTTTATCAATTTTTTCTTACCTAATGTACTAGAGTCCAATGTAATGGCTTGTTCCACATGACTTTGTCTCCCACAAGTGTCCATTGGTTCTAATTTGATAATTGTGCATTTCACAAACATATTGTTAAACTCTCATAAACTACTTTAAAATTTCAATGCAAGTGGCCTAGTGGCCATTAGGCACCTCATGCGTGCCTAATGCACGTAGTTCAATGCTCCCCTTGTATTTCAATGAATTTTTTTAGTATCATTTTTTTCCATCTATTGTTAGTTCGCTCAGTAGCCACCTAGTGTTTCTTGGATACTATTATGGATTTTTTTCTTCTATATTTAACATAAAAAAATATTTATTGTTAGCACATGGACATTTCACTATCAATTTATTATTATAATTCTTGATAACACATTATCCTCAAATGTTTAATTCAATTTGCTGATAGATTTTTTTGTTGTTTTAGTTCAATGTTTCTTCCAAGTTGACTACAATGGTCAAAGGCAATTCAATGCATTCATGTTTACATTCATCGTCTCTTGAACCTTAAAAAATTTTGGTTCTAAGTGTCAATGGCATGTTGTGTTATTTCCCACCTTCAGTTGTTCTACAAGGGAATGCTAGAGTGTTTGGAAAAAATGTTGACAAGACCAAAGTGGAAGTTAGAGTTGGAATGGAAAAAATATTTAGTAAGAAATTTCAAAAGTTTCACATCAAAATTTGGTGTTGTATGAAACTTGAGGATGTACTAAACATTCTTCCCATGCTTATGTTTGAAAGTTTTTTGGATCAACTTGTTTTCATTTGGGGACATGAACAATGTTCTAAAATGTCTGATGAAATTTCACCTGAGTCCCATTATTACTTAAAGGACTTGAAACATGTGTATTATGATTGTTGTGGGAAAGATTATGGAAAGGAGGATCAAACATTACTAATTGACAATGAACCTAGCAAGGCATTTCAGAATCCAAAATGGATTGGTCTTTTTTCTGAATCATTCAGGGGATAGATGTTGTCAAGAATAAGGTGCAATGGTTGGACCTACCATCCTATTTGTGGCCACCCTTGGTTGGATTGCCATTGGCCAAAACAATTCAAGTTCATTATAACTTTATGGTCAAGTATTCTGAATGATTTTTAAATTCCTTGTCAAGAAATTATTCTTGGTTCCTCCACTATATGCATAATGATAATGTCAATGTTCGCAATAAGCAACCTTCTTTAGGTATGCAATATGAATTTTATTTTTTTTTAAATTTTTTTTAATTACTTTTATATATAATTATTATATGTTTTAATATTTTGTTGTTTTCTAGTTTTGACTTTTGTGTGTAGTTGGTTTAGATTGTTGTTCATAGAATACGCAACATTTGTAGTTATGAAAGGGAGAAAACAATATTTTCCAGTTAGTTTTTTATTCTGAAATGGTGTCAATATTGTTGCATATTTGAGTATGGATAATCACAAAACTTCTAATACTAGGAGGATTTCACATTATGTTTAAAAGTATCCTTCAAATTTAAAGTGCCCTTTAGGGTTTCTATAATTTTTTTAAAAAAATATTGGATATTTTATTTCAAAATCTTGGAAAAATTAATATAAGTGTTTTGACAACTTAGTGGCCATCAAGTTCAATTTTACTAGAAGAAATCTTATCCTTTGCAACTAAAAACTTAGTGACTAAATGTTTTAAACAATTAGTAATTGACTATAGTAAAAGGATATTACTTAAAATCCTACGTGTAAAAAGTTGTAGTCATATATTAATGGTGCATTTGATTAGTAGATGATGACATGGTAACATGAAAGATGATGTCGTTTTTTCATTACAAGTTTTCATCCATATGGCATCCATGATTGATGAAAAATGACAAAATATCATAAAAAATGTGACTAAGATATAATAAATTTTAAATATAACTAAAAAATGACTATGCAAATGATGTGGACAAAATGTCATTACATACATAATGTGATCATAAAATTACTTTACAATAATTCAAAAATGACTATCAGTATAAGTTCACACATAAAGAATTACGAGATGTAGGGAATTGATTTCAATTAATATTATACATATAAGTAATATAAAAACTTAATTATATATTTTTTGAATATAATTTATATATCATGCATTTGAAAATATTTTATACGAGTAAATTATTACACAATTATATTAAAATATATGTGTAAATTGAATAAAATTCATAATTTAAAATATATATATATATATATATTAATATATTATAATTGATTTATGATCCATTATAAATAACGTAGATAAATTTTATGGACTCATATGTCTAAATTTAGAATTATTAATAAAATTATGATACGTTGGAAAAAAATTTATAATATAAATTCATAAATCAAATGAATGTTTAAGATATGAAAGATATATTTTGTTTATTTTTGTACTGCCCACAAAGGATTTTCCATTTATAAACACTATTACAAAATATGGGTGCAATTCATTAATCCCCGTTCATTAGACCAGTGAATTCACAACTTTTTCACTAGTCCCTGTTCACTACAACCAGTGAATTCATTCAAAATCTAATGAAATCACTTGGCATACAGGGGACACCTTTTTTTGTAATGAAATCATGTGTCTGAATTTTTTTTCCAAAGAATGGTCATTGAAATATTATTCAATAACAAAATTCATCTTTCTTTTTTTTGAAATAATTCACAGACACACACACACACACACATTTGTGTACATTATTGAAGGAAATTTATGAATAAGTTTTTCATTTTTTCATTTGGACAAGTTATTAATAAGATATGAATCATCGAATTTGAGGTTGTGTATAATGTTTAAATAAAGTATAATTTGAATAAAATAAACAATAGATTGTTTACACAAGTGGAGTGGCTTAGTCATAAAGGAGTTCAATTCCATCCTTGGGGTCCAAGGATCAAACTTCACAAATGACATTATTCTAGTCAACAATGGAATATTGATCGAATATTCCATACCTATTAGGTTACCAAGGTTAAGTGCCTACCTAGGTAGATGAGTGGTTTACTTAACCATTTAAACTAGTTTTTAACCTAGATTAAGTGATGACATGAATCAACAATTGACAGGATGAAAAATAATGAAAATAAAAATATATCTTATTATTTACATAATAATAATATCAATCATTATAATTTGTAATGATAAAAACAGTTACACAATGATTAAATTATGACTGATGATTTCACATATGTCCTTTATGACTAATGAATGAAATGTGCCACATCATTGACACATCATGTCTTAAATGATTATTGTCATCAATGACTTGTTCATAATGACTAAAATATCAATCATAAATTCAATCATATATTTGAAATTTTCTTCTATTTGTATTTAAAACATTTAATGAAGGTTATTACCAATTATGTAATATATTACATAAATTGCTAAATTTCGCAACTTATTTCCCTCTTACCTATTATGTAAATTTTTGGATTTTTTAATTGTTGCAACTTTTTTCATCTTGTTCTTAACTTGGTGGTCACCACACTTCAAGGTTCAGAGTGGATTTTCTAATATTGAATACAATGTTTGTTGGATCTATGTAAATTATAGTTCATTAATTCATCATTAAATTTTTTTTTGTTTTTTTTAAACAACCTACCATGATGTCTTCAAGGTTTAATTTATATAACTTGGAATGTAATTTGTAGTTCTTCAAGAGCTTTTTCTTGTCGTTAGCAACCTTGTCCTGGTGGCCACTAGATCATTTATAATTGAAAGATTCAAAAATTTAACATTGAAATTTTTGTGTTCACATTTTCAGAGTTTTGTACAATCCTAAATTAATTAAATATGTGTTATAACCATAAAATCCAATGCACAATGGGCCATGGACCAACAAATGAATCTCAATCCAATGTTTCATTTGTAGATGAGGCTTTTTATTAATGCATTATTATGTACCCCACATTTAACAATTGTCACCAAATTTCATAGTTCCACATGTAAAAACAACTAGAGCACACAAATTACATTCTCTAATCACTTGTGAAATTTATTTATACTCAATTTTTAAATCACCATTTATTATACAAAAAACCATTTACATGGAACCAATAGTCAAACAATAACCCTACTTACATGTAGCCACTACAAATACAAGTGTAAATCCTTCAAAACTACACTACTTCTTATAAATTGTTTCCATTCAAGCTACATTGAAAAATTCCTAAAATAACACCTATCATCAATGTACTTAACTCTAACATACCTTTTATTAACTTGAACCCCACTTACCTTGTTCTCCCCACCCCCCCCTCCCAAATTGAATAGTATTCACCCTTTGCTTGAATTCCATGTTTAATTTTATGATGAGTATACGTTTTTTTGTAGCGAAGATCATTTGCATAAGTCCCTCATGAGTCTTATCCATCGTATTCATTGTCATGATGATTGTTCTTAATCATTTCAATCTTCACACTATTCATTCCATATGAATTTGATTTGAACCTTCTAGCCATCGTCAAGTTCTTTTTATGTAAATTTGTTTTAATATGGGTTTATTTGCATAAAACATGCATGGTTCATGTCATTTTAATCATGGTATTTAAACATGGTTATTTTTCACCAAAACTCTTTACTTTGAGTTCTCACATTATGTGACACATCCCCTATAGTTTGCTAAATGGTATAAATGGTATTTATGTGTGGTTACTTGTAGGAAAACTACATAAACATGGGGTGCATTCCTTGATTCTTTTGGACCAATATAAATCAAGAAGTATGTTTACTCCAAACACACATAGGATATAGTGCTTTCCAAAAGGGTTAATAAAGTGATACAATTAGTTTTCATTAGCCAATCACAATGATTGGCCAATGTGGTGGTATTTAACCCATCCTCACCATACACTATTCAATAATTCATGTTTATGGGTGGGGATGAGGAAACAACTTGTGTGCTCTTTTGGCTGCAATAAACATTGGTCTAAACCCACATAATGGTTCAAGGTAGATTTGTTTTTATGCTTACTTTTAAATTTGATCACAATCCCAAGACATGGTGGCGGATGGTGACGTGGCCGAATTCGGTAAAGTTGTGTCATTAAATGTTGCCATGTTTCCATGGTCTTCTATGTCATGTTTCTTAAACGACTTGTCATGATCTTGTTCAATCTGAAAAAATAATTCATGATTGCCAAAATTGATTTGTTCAAAACACATCAATTTATCATCTTATTACATTATCTTATTTGATTTTGTTGGACCTTGAAGAAATAACACAAACTTAACAACAATGATTATCAATGATATCAATAAATCAACCTAAAGAACCTTCAACAAGTATTTATAACAAAAAGAACCATTGTATTTTTAAGAGAGGCTAGATGTTATTAACTTTTGTGTATGAAAAAATAATCAATCAAAATACTAGCATAAAACTATATGATGCAAATATGGGTCCATAACATGCTTGTCACACAAGGAAAATTTGTCTCTGATAGATGCAGTATAATAAACATCCACAACATCCCCTATTTGGTGCTAAATGTAGTTATCAAATCCATTTAATGATATTAGACCTCTAAAAATCCCTTGAAAATGTTAGATTTAGTTATGTTATGGTCATGTTCTTTTAGGTGCACTAAACCCCTAACCATCATGGGAAGAAAAAGAATGAACTTCTAATGAAACTTTTTAATCAAGTCCATACCTTCATCATTTCCCCCATCCCTCCTCCTCCTCCTCCTCCCAAGAAGATGTGGTTGTTTGTTGTTTATATGATTGTTTAGCTTTCAAAGTAGTTTGCTTGAAGAGGATGATTAGGTTTAGCTCTTTGTGGTTCTTGGTCTCCATGTCTGTCAAAGATTATTAGTTTGATGCAATGATGGTTTAAAAGGAGATTGTGCCCCAAAAGGCACATGCACTCCTAATGCCTCCCCAATGTAAACATTTGGTAATTTCTTTGGTCTTGTTAATGGCGTAGTCCTACACAATTTTCACATAGTTTCAATTTCAAAATAATCTACTACCTAAACTATTTTTTGAACAAACTCAAATTATGCATCTATGGGATTTTTATATATGACTTGTAATATTACTTACATGGTTGATTTGTTAGTAAGGAATGCCATTCAACACCAAGAGTGGGTTGAAAACATTACACAATAGAATGATTGTCCATATACCCTATTGCAAGACAAGGAAGACAGTGAGTGAAAAAACATGGGATAGTGTTTTTTGATAGTACTAGGGCTTTTTGCATCAAACAGTAGGGAGATTGAGATTCCATCTATTTTAGTTTCTTCTTTATATCATTTGTTAGGGCCTACAGAATGCAACAAAAGTAGATTATTGCCAAACTACAATAGGCAAGATGTTGGGCCATATATGTTGTTTGTTAATCCCATGTTTAAAAAATAGCTACATGCCGATTCTTATTTTGTGGGAGAGTTATTAAACTACCTTGATGATGTTTCAAAGAAGCCAAATGGCAATTGAATTCCTAAAATTCCTTGGACAGGTTCAAATTGCAAGCATATCCCAAGTTAAGACATAGGTATGTTTGGTCAAAAAAATCCCCTACAGTTCGTTTCTTTCTGTGAAAATATGTGATTCTTGTCTACATGATATCATAGCACCATTGATGAATCTAAATGTAGCAAAATAAAATCCTAGAATTCAGAAGATTACCCATAGTAGGTGTATTTGGAGGATTGGCTTTTCACAAAGCCATGGTTATAAAAAATCTTGAATATTGTGGACAACAAATTGATTCTATTATGCAGGTGGGTTCATGTTAAATTACAAAGCAAATTACAATTTCTTTTTGAGATGGCCCTAAACCCTAATTTTACATTTGACAAACATGTCACATTAGCGTAGAGTAAATCTTATTAAAGATTTAAATTAGAATATAATGTACAAGGCATGAGTTATGAAGGGTTTGATTTGACAACAAATACTTACATCATAAAAGAAAGCTCTTAAGAACTAGCAATGATTTTGCGATTAATAGTTTGCACATTTTGTTTTTTCTCATTCAACTTTTCACCAAATGTGTTGTAGGTGTGCCCAAAAAACTTTCTTTCAAAGAAATCATTTTTTGATGTTATTGCCCTTGTAATTGGCAAAAGTTGGTCATAAAAAGAAACATTAATTAAGTAGTAAATCTAGCTATTTAATTATAAAGACCATGTTTGTTTAACAAGATTACCCATGCACTAATACTAATTATCTACACAACTTTGAAAAAACCACAACATTTTTTTAAAAAAAATTCCAACCTTAAACGCATAAACAATTATAACATCCAATTTATTTGAAAACATTTAAACTCAATCTTTGAGATCATCATAAACCTTATCCAATTCTTTTGAGAATTTATAATACATATTAATGATGTAACTAAGGGATTTTTTTGAGGTGAATTTCCACCATTTTGCAAACACAAAAAGGGCCATCAACATCAGTAAAATATTTTTGAATTTTTAAAAAATATATACTTTTAATTCAAAAGTTTTACATTTTAATTTTTCATAAAAGATCTAATTCTACATTGGGTTCTAGGACTTGTAATCAAAATATAAAGATATTTTAATCAATAATTTATTTAAAATAATTAAAATTTACAAAAATTAGATTTAAAAAGTTAAAAAAAAACTTGCAACTGCACATCATGAATAAATCTACAATTTTTTTTTGTTTAAATTGACCTGAAATATTTGTAAATTCAATGTCACTTCAAAAATGGATTCATTAAGTATTTTACAATTTTATTTTCAATACGTAAAAAATGTCCAATTTTTGTAGAATTGCAAGTTCTTAGTTTCAAAATTTCCTAACTTGGTAATTCTTATTGGGAAAAAAATGGAAAAAATAGTGAAAATTCAAAAAAAATGTAAAAAAAAAAATACCAATAATTTGAGATAAAAAGTTTCAAAGAAAATATGTTACTCGTAATGAATAAAAGTTTAAAAGTAATTATAATAATTCCAACATTAAACATATAGAAAATTCCAAAATCAAATTTATTTGAAAAGTTTTAAGTTTAATCTTTGAAATCATTATAATTAATTGAATTTTTTTCCATGATGAATTTCCACCATTTTGCAAACATTAAAAAAAACCGTCAACATCAACAAATGATTTTTACATTTTTTTTACATTTAATAAATTTTAAATGATATAATTCTACGATGGTAGTACTTGTAGCCAAAATATAAAAATATTTTATCAAATTTGTACCTCCATATATGGCTTAAAGCCAAAACACAATTAAATTATTTTATGGATGATCTTGAAGAAGATTAAAAACTTGAACAAAATGAAAAGATTAAAAAAATCATTAATGTCATTATTATTATCACCATTTATAATTAATTTTTAAAATGAAAATTTTAAATTCATCCCTAATATTTAAACATAAACATGTAGTAAAACAAGTTTAAAGAAATTGACTTAATCCAAGTTTTAAATTTTAAAAAATATAAAATATTGATAATTTTCCATAATAATAATAATAATAATAATTCTTATATAATTCCCCCAAAAAATCCAAATTTTTATGCATTCATTTCAAAAAATTGTGGTGAATGCAAAATGCAACTCATAAATATTGGATTTAACAACATTCATAATGAATGACAAAACTCATGTCCAAATACTAATAGTTGAAAAGAAATAATAATAAAAAATCACTAATGCATTCAAGTATAAATGTGAAGCAGTAAATTGTTATGTGTTACAATATATATTAATAAGTGTAATATGCAACATTTGAATAGTGGTTTTAATAAGTTCAAAGTTGATGATTGGAATCATGTAGAAATGTTGATAGTTTAAAAAATGTGAAAAAATTCATTAAACCATTCAAATATAATTATAAAATATTGAATTGCATGTGTTTTAACGTATTAAAAGTGAATGATTCAACTTTGATAATCGAAAAGATGTGAAAAAAATTACTAATTCATTCCAATATAAATGTGCAATTTAAAATTGTTACATGCATTTTATAAATTATGGTAAGTGTAAAATGCAACTCCTAAATAATGGTTTCAACATGTTAAAAGTTGATAGTTCAATTCATACACCATGTTGATAGTTTAAAAACATTTAAAGAATCACTAACCCATTGTAATGCATTGTCTAAATAAAATTAAATGTTACCTCAATTTTCACATCAATAATGTGAAATTATTAAATAATTAAATAAGGTCCAAATTATACTCATAAGTGAACAACATAGTGAATGTAACAACCATGAATAATATTGACCATTAATTAGTGTAACAAGTCATTTGCAAATTTAAGATGACCAAATGTAGTTGAAATGTAGTAAAATCAGACAGTAGTTGCAATGTGTGTGGGTGGAAAAGGACAAGATTTCTTCTTGTGATTGAATAGTTTTGAGAATAACATTATTGTATGTCGATACATCAGATTTTATGAACTATTTGTATTAAATTTCATAATTAAAATCTATTATGTAATAAAAAACAAATTCATATTTTTAAAAAAATTCATTGGGACAAAGTACGAGAAAGATAATGATGGTTTTTTTTAAAAAAAGTTTTGAAGACATTATTGTTGAAATGTATTGAAATGAAAATTTTATATGATTTTTTTTACAATTCAAATATTGTTTCAATAATTTTTATAAATTATGTGTAGATTTTGGAAAACCTTCTAAAATGAAATTTAAATCGTTTCATTTGGACATAATATGATAATTATATTACTAATTAAATTTGGCTTTTAGAAAATGTTTAGTTGCATCTCAATTTAAAACTAATGTGCAAGTAAAAAATTTAGTCCATATGTTTTGTTTTTGAATCCATCTCACAAGTTATATAAGCAACATTTCTTCTCTTGAATTGCAACATAAAAATGTATATGCCAAGTTGGGATGAATATAGAAATGTTTGACCTTAAATGGAAATTGCAAAGTAAATGAAGTTTTTTTAGCTACTCAATCCATTTACATTTTCCTTTTTCCTACTTACTTGCCTACCTACACAAATAAATAGGTGTTAGTTTTATACCCACGTAGGTAAATAGGTTTGAATATTCTTCAAACTTTCAATTTTTAAAAAAACTAAAAAACACAACAATTCAAATTAAATAATTAATATTAAGTAATCTGGATTAAATAATTAATGTTAAATAATTAGAATATTCCTAGTTGTTCATATATTAGTGAATGTACTAGTGAATTTACTTGTCAATATCAACTTGTTCATCATTAAACAATTGCCAAATTTGTTAGGAATTCATTTGGACCAAAATTCACCTAATTCATTACAAAACCTAGTGAATTCACTAGTGGATTTGAACTCATTATGTACTAGTGCATTGTTGACATTGATTTCCATTTAAATTAAATTGAAATATTATTTTTTTTCAAAGTACTTACTTGTGAGTACCGGAATTGGACATTCGCATTTGTGAAAATTAAAAAAATAGATTTCAAATATTTGAAATCCTTTTGCAAGATTTTGTTTTTTCAAGCACCTCAATATATATTGATCTGGTGAACATTCTAATACAATTTTTTTTATCAATGGAGTTTGTTATCATAATTAAAACCATCCCCAACCTTTTGAAAAGTGATGCAACTTTCGGGATATTTTTGGGGTATTGTTTCAAGTCCAAATGACAAGAAAAAAATTGTTTTGAGATGCTAAAGGGAGGTTAGAAACGCCAATGAGAAAAACTAGAGGTTCTAGTTGTTTTGAGATGCCAAAAGGTTATAACTTTTTTAATTGGTTTAAAAAATTTTTACTAATGTAGCAAAGTACATACAATGTATCTTGATTGCACCCATATACATTTTATATTCTTTTACTAAGTTCTATGGCACGTGCGCAAAATAACAAATGATAGCAAGTGTAAGTAGTGCTTGGGTTTTCATGTTTTATTGTCCAAAATTGTATTAAAATTGTAAAAACAATTAATGTGTAAATGATCTAATATATCATGGTACATGTGAAATAATTTGGAATGAATCTAATGAGGGCATAATATTTAAAATCACTTGTTGAGAATTGTAACCAATGCCTTTATTCCTTGATGGACATAAAAGGACTCGAAAATGACATAATTTTGGGGAGTTTTTTAAATATATATCTTTACATAATAGTAATGCAACATATTTTTGAATCAAAAGAAAATTTTAATATTTTTTTGCAACTTAAAAATGGAATATTATTAATATATCATTGGAATATTTAAATAAATAGCCACTGAAGTTTTGATTCAAGGTGCACTTTAACTCATTATTTTGTAAATGCACCCTTTTACTTTGTATTGTTCGAATTAAAACTTGTTGATGTTTCATGATCATTTTAAATTTTTAAGAAAGGGCTTATGTTACCTCTCGATCAAATATTGCATGAAGTTATATTTAAAGATAATTGGAAAATTGTTTTGACGACTACATCATGTTGATTTTGTTGTGTATTTTGAAAACATTTTTGAAGTACATTTTGTGATTAATTTTTTTATTTGTAGATTTAATCATGTTATATATATCATAATACATGATCAAGTTTGACAAGGAAGTGTCAAATATTTTTTGTATTTTGAATTTTTAGCTTTGACAAATGGACTTTCAATTTCTAGAGTATTGGCATGTATCGAATAGTTTAACTAACAAGGAGAAGTTTTGTATCACATATGTACCACTGATAAATATGTCTACATTGAAGTACCTTTATGCATTTCAATCTATGGGCCCATGTTCAAATCTAGGTATTTATAGTCCAATTGTTTTGGGTTGCACAAAGTTTATTTTGGTTGAGTTTTTGGCATACTAGGTCCATAATTTCCCAAACTGGCAAAAATGAAAATAAATAAAATTTTTGCCAAAGTTGATTGAGTATTATAATATTTTCAAGAATTAAAATCTAATAAGAAATGTTTCTTCATCTTCTTGATAATGAAGTCATTAGTAGACTTCATGTTTATTTCATTAAAATGATATCTTTAAGAATATAAGTATTTGTTTCTGACTTGTTGTCATAAGTTAATATGCCTTGGATTTTAAACTATATTTCAAGAGTACTTAATCAAATGTGCATCCAAGTTTTGTTTCTTTTCCTTATGAATTAATGCATGAACCTTGCGTCCAAATATTTTTAGGTGAGATGAATATGGTTGATGTCCAAACCGTAGTTAGTATGGTCTTCACTTGGTTTTGATTTATTTTAATAGGACTTCAATTTTGCAAATAATTTGTAGTTATTTAAGCTTTTCACTAAAACATTTTAGATAGGTTTGCATACACTAACATAGCTAAGTTGACATCAACTAATATTTTCTTCTTTCTTTCATAAACATTTTTTAGTTGAAATGTATATGTTGTGGTGAACTCCAACTTCTTGAAGCCTTCATTTTAGTAATATTATATATATATATATTCACCTCCTTGATTAAATATTATTATTTTGATATTTTGATTGGTTTTTTTTCAACAAAGTCCTCATATGTGAAAAATTGTTAACTTCTTTTGATTTGTGTTTCATTAGATAAACAAATCACTAGTCTTATCATCAATGAAGGTTATAAAGTACCTACAACGTCCATGCATGTTTGTTTGCAAAAAAGTATTAGCTTAAACATCCATGTATATATGAATGCTCCTTCTTTGGGATATTTGATCCTATGTTGTTTTCCTTCAATGCAAGGAGTACACCATATATTGTCCTTTTCATTGAAATGATCAACTCCTGTTGCAAATGTTTGTATATCTAGGAGTCAATTTTTATTAATATGTCCAATCCTTAAATGCCATAAGTTGACCATATTATTTTTTATTATGGCTAGGACTAAACAACTTCTCTTTTAGGTTTTGCAATCTTGCCTAATTTATATAAATCAAAATCCAATTTGCATTCCACTGTGACATCTTTTGATTTATTTATGAAAGTGCATTATCATTGTTTTATGTACATATCCCTTTCTACCTTATCAAATTGTTTTGTTGTTTTAAAAAAAAATCAAGGAACATGTAAAACTTTAGGTATTTTCTTTTCTATACCATTTAAATTTTTTATCGTAACCACTCTTTCCCCATAAGTAAAATAACTTTTTGATGACTATATTTTTTGTCATCAAAAAATGTAGACTTGATTACTTGAGAATGGTTGATAGTCAATGAATGATTCCTGATCAAAACACATATAGGTTGTAGTCACAAAATAATGACCACACCCAACTCCTTGGTCCTTTGTTTAAAAGTAGTGAGTTAGCCAATCAAGAGGATGTGGCAAAATTGGATTGGATTGTCAAAGAGAATATTCATAAAATAATTTTAAACAAGTCAACAAAAAAATAATGACCCAATAGGATGGCCTAGTTTATTATTTTATAAAAACACAAATAAAATATTCCACATAAATATATCATTTTCAAATCATTTCAAGTGCATTTAGGAGTTTTTTAAATAGTGAAAGCACTAGTTACATTTTTGAACAAGGGTTTTTGGGTATTTATATTCATTGAAATCATTTCCAACTCAACCAAATGTTCCCATAATATGTTACAAACATTTTTCTAATAATGCACCAAACATTTTAAAGATTGATTTAAGTTGCCATTTAAAAATGCAAAAAAAAAAGTAGTGGTTATGATTTCTATGAAATTACAAATCATTATATTGTGATTGCACCTTATATTGAGACACCTTGATATCTATATTGTACCAAGTGGGGTCCTTTCCTTGTTTCACTATTAGGGCAACAACATATAAGTTGTTTTTATTGATAACAATGTTTGATTATTTTTTATTATTTGAAGTAGCCTCATAAGCTAATATTTTCCTATAGTCTTTTATTAAGTGCACTAGTTTCTTATAGTAGAAGCATTTCACATCCCTCTTATCAAATGATTTAAAATATGTCATTCCATCTCTTGGTGGGAAAACCTATTGGGATTCTTTGTGAAGATTTGTTGTTGTTGAACCTTGAATATTTCTTTCCCACATAAATGGCTTATGTATTGTCATTGTTTTGATTTGTGTTCCTCATTAAGGTTTTTTTTTAAATCAAATTTAATATCAAGGATTGAAGTGTTATATTAAATTGTTTCCTTCAAAAACTTATGAATGTTCTATAACACAAAACATATTCCTCATGAAGCAAATGATTGCTTTGTCATATTGGACTATTGTTCCTATGGCAACTAGTTGGTGTAGATAAATTATTTGGTACAAATGATGTGTTTTGTAACATTATAAACTAAAAGCAAGGTAAAGTAAACAAAAAAAATAGTCCACCCAAAATCTAGAGATAAATTTTGATATAAACTTAAGAAAGTAGATTAAAAACATTTGTAAATAAAAATATGAAACCAAATTTAGTTCTTCAATTGCATTTATGGTAAGGTGAATACAATTTTAATATCATAAAAATATGCTACAAGTAAGTTTGAAATTGACAAATCAATACAATGTTCAAATCTACTTTTATATTAAAATTTTGATATATTATGATTATAATATGCACAATTTGATAGTACATAAATATCTTCCAAGCCGCCATTAAGTTGAAAAAAAATTTAAAAAAAATAATTCATGTACTTGCAACCTTTTTGAAAGATAAAAATCTCGTGCAAGTGAATGTTGTTAAAAAATAAATATTTAAATATACTTTCAAGATGAGGTTTTTCAATATTATAATAAGAAAGTGAAAGATTATCTTCATATTAATTATTGAAAAAAAAAATTTCCATTTCAATACATTGCAACGTTTTTGTCACTATTTCTAATTTTCTGTGATAAGGAATAATGAATAATTTATTTGCTACTTTCACCCTATATTCATTTTCTCTCATTTTCAAAATGTGGAACTTATCTTTAGATACATTTTAGTTATAACATTTTGAGATTGAAATAATCTCTTTAATTCTAGCCATGCTAAATTTGTTGTGATGCATGGTTGGAGATTTGATATGACATCAATGTTATTTAAACATTTACTATGTATAGTTAGAGACATTGCATCCCTCCTTCCATTCACTTATGCTTCTTGCTCATGTGGTAGATACAATTGGAATATCTATAATAAGTTTGATTATAGTTGAAGTTGTTGATTTTGGTTAATACCACTTGTGATGGCCCATAATTTTTTATTTTGAATATCAATGTTAATATATTGAAAAAGGTCTTATCAAATTTAGTTGCATGGTTGACCTCTATATTCTATGCCATTGTGTTTGTTGTAAACTTATGTTGAATCTATCAAAATATTCATGATGACTACATGTTATAAGTTTTGTTTCATGAACTATGAATAAATTTAGGGGCCATGAATTTCTCAATTAATGTACACTTGGCCTCGATCTTGTTCATTTTCTTTGATTATTTCTTGTGCAAATTATTAGCTATGTGTAAACAGATGCATAATATGCATTTCTTAACCTTGTTTTGATATCATGTGAGAATCATGCAAGAGAATTGAAAGAGGTGAAATAGGTTCTCTATATTGATGGAATTTTTAAAAATATAAGTTGAAAAGTCGTGACATTTGAAAAGTCACACCTTTTCAAAAGTAAAATATTCATAACATATTATTGTACTACTTACACATTCGTAATCTTACATTACATTGATACATTTTTGAATGATATGACGATTCAATTAGAGATCCACATTCCTCCCACTTTCTATGGGAATGTGTTTCATTTCATTTTATTGATGCCACACCTTAAGCTTACTCTCAACTTGTTTTATCTTGTTTTTGTGTCACAAATCAAAGGTTAGAGTGGTGACAATAAGTTCCATTGCACACATAAGTTTGCAGATAAGTCTTAGGGAAATATTGTCAACATAAAATTTGCATGGGAATGAAGAATGAAGCTAACGGGGTCATGTGTCTGAGTTTGGATTTGATAAACACCACCCACGACATGTTAAATACTTAAAACATTGATAATGAATGAGTTATCCACTCTTTTTATCTATGTTTAATAAGTATTTGTCTTTCATTAACTTTAGGTTCATATGATTACTCCACATGCTAGTCTTCAAGAGAATAATCATCCCCTTCATAGAATAATTTCTATATCATTCTTTTAGAATTTAAATGTTTTTATTAGAGACGAGATCAAGCTATTTGATTTTTAATCATGCATAACATAGAATAATTAAATAACACATTAATCACTTGATCCATATACAAGTTCAAAATAAATTCCTAATAAAAGGATTCCAAAAGATTGCAATGTGTAGGGCCCATCTACTCAAATCCTTAGCTATTGTGGTTCATAAACCCTAAGTCATAACTATGTTGTCATCCACATAGATAATCATCATCAACACAATTAGCTCATAAATATATAATGTATTAACTTTTCTAACCAGAAAAATGGTTTGAAAAGATGATTATAATGGTGTTCTTCTCTATAATTCTAGGAGCATCTCCACCCACAATAGTAAAATGGCCTATACACACTATTTTGGATTTTAAATTCGTGTGTGAAACTCGATTTTGGCTTGTAAACATGCCCACCATTGGATGACCTCAAGTGGCCTAGAAAAAGGAAATGACAAGTTTTGATTGGTTGTCAATAATTATTTGCATGTGTGGTGAAATTCAAATAGTCTCTCACATTACACTGTTTGTATTTTATTTTTGGGCAAAATTTTGCCAAATTTGGACGTGAAAAATATGATTTCAACCCATGCAAAGCCTTTTTCATGGAAAAAAGGGCCCAAATTCACCAGATTTCAAAAACAAATAAAATCCAAATCACCAGATTTTATGACAAGTTCTAGTAGATAACCAAGAATATAGAAGGATTTTGGTTTTTTTTTTTCCTCCTTTCCCATCTAGTATGCAACCAAATCTGGCTAAATCATCTTATGGATTATTGGCACTTCAGCTACATCACAAAATTGAAAAAAGAAAAAAAAGAAAAACCCTTCTTTTACACTATTCAATTTTTTCATGGTTATGGGTGGCCATGAGGGTATATGTAAAAGTGTTTGTTGGCCTTGCCTACTACCAAGGCAAGGATATTGTGTTTAGATCCATTATAGAGTATAGTAGTTTAAGGGATTTTGGCTCCTAGGTAATAATAGGTCTAGTTTTATATGAGTATTTTTGAAGGATGATATTTTGGCTTGTGTTGAAACTTGAGATTAGTTATAATAGAGTTATAATAAATATCTTGAAGGATTTTGGTTTCTTTTAGAGGATTTTTTGAAGATTATATTTTTGCATGGTGAAATATTAGAGTTTCCATAATTCTTCTTTTGCCTTAAGATACTTTTTAATGTCAATGGCAAGGCCAAGTGTGACACACCCCTTGTTGGAGTTATAAAGGCTAATACAAGCTTTAATAGTAGGGGGGCATGGGTGGAGATGCTTTAAGTTATTCTTTGGAATTCCTTAGCATTTACAGCCTTAAAGTCAATGGGATCCTCTGTCATTAAAGATTAGTATTCTGCACTAGATGATGAATTGCTTTTATTGGCATTTCAGAACTCCCATTTGAGTGTGGTTGCTGCTGCTGGTAAACATTATTTTCTGATTTGCCATAATGGAAATGATGAATTGCCTTTTTCAACAGCTGAAATGAAAACCTAAACTTGATAAGTACCCCTTTTTGTACTAGGCTAAACCAAAACTTTAACTCTTTTATCCACTTCACAGAAGAGCTTTTTTTTCTCTCTCTCTCTCTCTCTCTCTCTCTCTTCTTTCTCAATTCTCTTTCTCTTTATCCATTTGAACAATTATTCTCAAAAAATGCACCATCTTTCACTTTGGGCTACTTTTTCTTTTAACCCTGTCTGTATACAAAACAAGGGTTAAACTATTGGTGTAGGAAATATACACAAATATTCAAATTTTGTGGAATGGGGTTGTTGTGTCTGGGTTTTAAAAATTTTAATTAAAGAAAAAAAAACAGCCAATGTGATTGGAATGAGGTTGTTAGAGTGGGAGCCTTGAGTTGCTTTGAGGAATGAGACTTGTTTAAAATTTATTTTTATTTTATTTTATTTTGAATTTTTTCTTGGGACAATATGATTATTTTGATTACATATATTTTACACATCTGTTAGAAAAAAATACAAAAAAATACAGGGTTTATGGGATAAACTTGTGAGTATAATTGAAAAAAGAAGAAGTCTATGTGACCAATGAGATTGTTAGAATGGGGCCTTTGAATTGTTTTTTGGCCAGATTATATAATTATATATATATATATATATATAGATATTTTAAATTTTTTTAAAAAAAATTTTGGGGGAATTTTTTTCCTTATGGGACGTTATGATTATTTTGATTAGTACATATTTTACACATTCTTATAAAAAATACACAACTCTACTGGGTTTGTGGGATAGACTTGTGCATAAAATTGAAAAAAAAAAAAAACCCTATGTGACCAATGAGATTTAAGCCTTGAATTGTTTTGAGGAATGAAATTTTTTATTTTTAAAGTTTTGTTTTGTGGAATGTTATGATTCTTTTGGTCTTTGACGAAGTGTTGTTGCAAAGTGCATATTTCACAACTCTTTTGATTTGCTCACTTTTTGGACTCTTTCTTCTGCTCTTTTGTTCTCTGAGTGTTTTGCTGTTGTAGTTGCTCTTCTTGACTCTGCAAGTGTTTTGGGTGGTGTTGTTGTCTCCTTTTGTGCTACTCTTCTTCTTCTTCTTGATTTCTGAAGCAGGGTCTCACTTCGCTAGTTCCTTTTTTTCCATTTGAGCCTTTTTAGAGATTGTTTGAGAAAGAAATGAGAGTTTTCGAGTTTTTGTTTCCAAAAGATTGCATCTTGTTTGGCTTGATTTAGGCTTTTGCTGGATCCTTTGAGAAAAAAGATTAAGAAGAAGCTCAAGTTGTGCATCTCTGGTGCTGTTTGAGCTTCTTGTTATATTTTGAGACTACCCATCAAGTTGTGCATCTCTGTGTGTGGTGTTGTTTTGAAAACTTTTGTTGGATTTTAAAAATACCCAGTATTTCAAGTGGTGCATCTCTTTGTGGTGTTTTTCTGAGCTTTTTGTTAGATTTCCAAAAACACCAAGTATAGTTCAAGTTGTGCATCTCTCTCTGGTGGTGGTGGTTGAGCTTTTTGTTGGATTTTGAAGAACACCCAGTAGTTCAAGTTATGCATCTCTCTGTGAACACGTTTTGAGCTTTTTGTTGGATTTTGGAGAACACAAGTAGTTCAAGTTGTGCATCTCTCTGTGATGTTGTTTTGAGGTTTTGGTGGATTTTACAAACACCAAGTAGTTCAAGCTGTGGATCTCTCTCTGGTGTTGTTCCGAGGTTTTGTTGGATTTTGACAAACCCCAAGTAGGTCAAGTTGTGCATCTCTCTGTAGTTTGGTTTTTGAGGTTTTGATGGATACTTCAAACACCAAGTAGTTCAAGTTGTGCGTCTCTCTCTGATGTTGTTTTGATCTTTTTGTTGGATTTTGCAAAAGCACCAAGTCGAAACAAGCTTGGTTGAAAACTTGTAGGTGGAATTTTGAGGTTTGATTCTCTTGTGTGCACATACTTTTTGAGGTTTTCTCTCTCTCTCCATTTTTTTCCCCCTATGATTTTTTGGTTGCTTTTCTTCTTCCTGTGCAATCAGTCTGTTTTTCTTCCTTGGCTGTTCTTCATGTCTGAGGCAGTGTCTCACTTGTTGTTCCCATTTCCATTCGATCCTTAGACCTCCTCCTAGGGTTAGGCCCAAAGTTTTACATCTTCCTGGCCCAAGTGCTTCTTCTTTTTCGACTTTGTGGATCTCTGAGAAGACTCCAGGCTTTTGCAACCCTTTCGTGTTTGGGAGCTTGTGGATTTTGCATCGAAAGTGGAAGGAACAAGCTTTGGGAAAGATTGAGGATTTTTGAGGAAGCTGTTTTTTTTAGGGTTGAGTATTCTGGTGTGCACAAAAAACCTAAGTGAAGAGGGACAATGGTAGCACCTTCTCCAGTTGAGGATGCAGCTGCTGCTGCTTCACCATCGTTGCCAACTCAATCTTCCCTGGCTTCATCACCTTCCAGCTCTGTGTGGACAAGGGAGCAAGACAAACAGTTTGAGACTGCACTCAATATACATGACCAAGACAGCCCAAAGCGATGGGAAAACATTGCAGCAATGGTACCTGGGAAGGATGCAACCGATGTGAAGCGCCACTTTGAGATACTACAAGAAGATGTGAGCTTGATCGATGCTGGTAGGATTGCACTTCCAAATTATACTCCCTCTTCTCTTTCAACTTCAGAAGAGGCTGGAGTCTCTGACAACAACAGCCTTGGCTCCAAGAAAGTTGGCCTGTATCATGGCCAGGCATCTGGTTCTGGAACAAATGCAAATGGTTCAAATGGAAGCTCGGTTTTAGGCAAGGGTATATCCTCCAAGTCTGCAGATCAGGAACGACGAAAGGGCATTCCTTGGTCTGAAGAGGAGCACAGGTCAGGAGAAATTTCTTGTCCCTTGCTCTCTAGATGTTCAAAAACAATTCTTCTTCTTCAGTCTGCAATTATCCTTCTTCTTGTCTGTCTGTTCTGCAGCTCCAGTAGTTGAGCAGGATCCCTGGAAAGTTTATCAGGGTTGATGAAAGAGTGGTGCATCACTAGACTAGTTACTACATCAGTCTTGAGTAGAAGGATCATAACTGGTAGCCATACAGGTGTTAGGGTTGAGACAGTGCAGATGGCAAAAGAAGCTTCAGATTCCTGAATGTTTGAATTTCCTTTGAAAAAACCATGAATCTCTCCAAAATCCAAAATGAGACTCTGATAAGAAGTTAACAAATGGAAGGAGAAAGTGATCATCACTGCTTGTGAAACTGAAGTGTTTTGTTCACACTTTTGGCTCGTTGTGCTTTTACCCTCATTCTTAAAATTAGGGCCTTCCAATTTTCTTTCTGAATTGGTTCCCTTGTGTAATTGAATTTCCAGCTTGGTAGAATTAGTATCTTTCAAGCTTATTTTTTTTGTGTGATTGCTGTTCTCCAGAAGTATTAATAGAAAGAAGGGTGGACATGTGGGCATTTTCAGGCTCTTTTTACTAGGGTTGGCGAAATTTGGGAAGGGTGATTGGCGGAGCATATCAAGGAATTTTGTGATATCCCGAACACCAACACAGGTAGCAAGCCATGCTCAAAAGTACTTCATCCGCTTGAATTCAATCAACAAAGATAAGCGGCGATCAAGCATCCATGATATTACTAGTGTGAACAATGGCAGTGGTGACACAATGCAAGGACAAGGACAACAGGGACCCATTACAGGGCAACCAGCTTTGGGTCCTGTTCCTGGACAGCCAGTGGTATCACAACCAGGAATGTATGTGGGTCCTGCACCAGCTATGGGCTCCCCGGTAATGCTCCCACCTCCTGGCCATGTTCCATTTGGAGCAAGAGGCCATGTTCCAAGGCCAGGGATGCCTGGACCCACGATGCCATTGCCACATATGGCTTACCCAATGCCACAGTCCTCAATGCATCACTGATGCCACATCCTGGAATGTTAAAAGATGTGTTCAAGGTTTTGTAGAATTGAGTTTTTAAGTGTTCGGGTTTGTTTGAAAGAGAGAAAGTGAGAGAGAGAGGTATGCTCTTGTAAATCAGTTAAGTTTGAGTGGGAATTGTGTGGGAATTGTCAGCAATTAGGGTTACTCAACTGTGGTTGGGTTTTCTCAGGGTGTGTGTGCCAAGAAAGATGATGGCCTGTACTATAGCTCTTACTTTTCAAGGACATGACATTTGTGTGCACAGAGGTTGGATTCGGAGTGCCCCTAGTTTCACATACAAAATTCTTTCCTCCTCCATCAGGTAGGTAGCACAAACAGGAAGGAGGTAAAACTGAGAGAACAAAATAAGGACTTTGAATGCATTTCTCCCAGTCACTTCCTTTAATCAAAATGCTTCAGCTTCTGAAATCAAGTCTTTGTTTCAGTACTTCTTTTCTCTTGTGTGTGCTGAATCAACTCAATGGGATATCAATTGTGAAAGATTCTTTTCCAGTTGAAATTCAGGATCATAGAAGGTTTGACTGAACCCATGTTTTAGAAGTGTGTTTCTCCAAACTGTGCAGAAGGTTGGAATTCTGTAATGGGATTTGGAATTTGGAATGCTTGTGCACAAATTAGTTTGCCTGGCCAGAGGAAATCCACAGATAAATGCTATAGAGGTAGATTTGAGGTCAGTACATGCAGGAAAATTGGTGGCCAACTGTATTGATCATGCTGCAGCCTCAACTGTTTGGTGCAATTTATTGTGCAATAACCTGAAAGGAGAGTATCAGAACTGGTTGGGAGCTCTTGGATTAGGGGCACAAGCCCCTGTACTTGAATCCACATGGATCATGGATTGGAGATCTTAGCCTTGGGCTCTCATGTTCTCCCTCTCTTCCAGCCACAGAACATGCCTGCTGTTGTCCTCATACAAACACAGGAGATCAGGTGTAGTTTATAGCATTGGACGTGACTGATGGTGATTTTTCAAACAGACTTTTGGAAAAGGTAAGCTTTTGACAGCTACATATAGTAGGAAAAGCATTAGGGTTGAATTAGTGCAACTTAGAGCTTGGAGAAATCAGCATACAAATCATCATTACTACTTTTCTGGCACTCCATACTCATATATTATAAAAAAGAATATAAATTCATCACAATCTGCAAGAAAAGAACAAAGAAGGAGGGCAGTGTACAAGACTGACTCTGGACTGCCATCCAGGGAACAAATATTTGAGAAATCTCTTGCATAGGGACAGAGCTCCAAGCTCAACCTGTAAACTCAAAGCTCCACAAATGTTCTGGATATCAGTATCCCATGCACTACAATAACTAAGTGGGCAACATCTGCACACAAACTTTGACGAATTCATGTTACTGAGGTCTCTACAGCTTTCTCAATGGAATCTGAGCTTCAAGTTCGACACTGCAAAATGTTTCACTCTTGCCAGGATATCCAGGGCAACAGCCCTGCTCCCAGTGACACCAATCAGAAATTCATCTGCAACTCTGACGTACCTCACACTCATGTACTCTGCCTCCTGGCTGTTCTGTTCCAGTTGTTCAGGGCTAGTCCCTGTCTTTGCAATCCTTCTTGTGTCAAAGCGTTCATTGAACCTAACATTCACCTCTGATCTAATTTTGGCTACTTCAACATCCAATTCATGGTAGTAGATGTTGCACAGAAGGGCTGAGAGCAAACTTCCATTCTGACACATAGGTCCTCCTATATCAATAATTCCTATTGCAAACATCTGCCTCAACATATTGAGAAGTCTTTGATCCTGTAGCCTCTCTGAGAGGATGCCTAAAAGCCTTTTGTGGTTTAAGATGCCATATCTATTGTTAATCTCTAACTGAAGAAACCAGGAAGTTCCTTTCCAACCATTCTTGATGGCCTTGAGTGCTGTGTGGCAGGACTTGCCAGGTCGAAAGCCATGGGAATCCTCCAGAAAAATTGGATCATATATGTTCTCTAACTCTACTCTGATAGCTTCTTCCACAACCTGGTCCCTTGGAGAGATCAATACATGAGGTCGCATCTCCCCACCCTTCCCAGGTCTCCTCATGTATACCTGTCTTGCAGGGGTGAACTCATAAGTTCCTGCTTCCAATAATTTTGCTGTCTGCTTGAACCAATTCCAGTCAAAATCCTCCCATATGTCACCCTCTTTCAAATAAGCAAACTGGAGTTTAGTTTTGATGCTGTCATAACTGGCTAAAAGGACATGTGGGTCAGCTATTCTATCAATGATGCTGTGTACATTTTGTTCTACCATATGTGGCATTCTATGACTTTCATGGGTTGCAGACTGAAGCTCAGCAACAAGAGACCCCTCTAAATCTCTTTTGAATCCATCCATTGTTGAATGCACGAAATGTCCACCATCTGTTTGTGAAAGGCTGCTGGAGATACTGTACTTATCATCCTGACTGCTGGTCTTCTTGTATTCATCCTGTGCTGCAGAAGTCTGTGCTAGCTGCTTAAGAGCTGCTGCTTGGACTTTGAGCTCGTCACAGGCCACATCAATGCTAAGTAGAAAATTTTCATATGCGCCTTTCACTTGCAGAGGAAGGTATTCCCACCCTTGCCTACTGAAGTGGTTCTCCTCTTCTTCTAGAAGTCTTTTAAAATGGTCACTTGACTCTGTGGGGGCCCCTTCTGTCAAGGTGAGGGCCATTCTCATACCTAGCTCTGTGGCTTTATCCACAATTGCATGCCGTGCAGTTTGATGTGACTTCAATGAATCAATGGCCTTCCTATAGCCACGTATCCATGCTCCCAAGACTAGACGCTCTGTTTCTTTCTCCCAGGAGTTCTGCCGTTGCTTTTGTAGCATGCGCAACCGGTGAATAATACGGCGCCGCCTGTCTAACCCCTTCAATTCACGCTGTCTCTGTCTAGATATGGCCACAGCTGCAATGTACACACCTAGAAATTTCACCCTGCCAGACAATGCATGAACCAAAACACCTTGGCTCTTCATGGACCTACTTGTTGATGTAGGATCTCGTTCCACAGTGCGAGCTGACTTTCTTCTCCGTTGAACCTCAGTACTCATGCTGCAAGAAGATCCAAATTGTCCATGCACGAGGATCCTAAGCTTGTTCATAAGAGAGCACAACTGCAGCTGTCCATCTTGATGCAAACCTGCAGCACAGACATTTGGCAACTGGCCTACTTGAAATAGGTTCCTCCACTTAGCCTCATGACCTGCAACAATCTACGTACAAAAGATGCAACATCCATCCTCTAGACTTTGGAGCAACAACAGAGAGCACCTTTGCTTCATATCCTGATCTACTGTGAAAACTCAAAATGTCTGGAGTTTCTCAACCATGCATACAGACAAACCAAAGCATCTGTGTACCTGAGAAGGATGGAAGTGCTGCTGTGTTTGCTGCTGGAAGACCTTGACCCCAGGAGGCTAGGGACCTGTGGAATTGACCAAAACCTGAACACACGCCAGTGGTGTTTTCCAAAACTTCAGTGTGAAGGACAAACTCCCACATGATGCAACTTGATAATCCAAAATGCTGAGTGGCAAAGGGGCAGTGTTGACAAACCCCTCAATATCTGTTCATCAATATCTCAGATCTGATTCCCTAGACATAAAACTCGTCATGCATTTCAGTAGCTCCGGTCACATAGGATGCATCCGGCATTAGACAGCAGACGAAGAACATCTAGGGAAGGAGAGGAACACAAAGGAATCAAGACAGAAAGAGATCGAGAGATGGAGACCTCGATAGAAACAAAGAGAGAGACAGAGAGAGAGACAGAGAGAGAGATAGAGCTCGGAAACCTACCACACAGAAGGTCCAAGCGACGCGCAGCAGGCATGAGTTGACGCATTGCCATGACGCCGGCAAGAAGGACACGCGCATTGAAGATCCTTCACGTCATGGCTGCAATCATCCCTGTTTCTTTGGAAGATCAATTTTCGAGCTTTCGACCTGCCAAGAAGCTCTTAGTGCTCTTGCATCTTGTGCGTTTCCTTCCCACGATACTACTCAGTCAGTAGTATCACAAAAGATGCACCCAAAGAAAGCATCCCACGATACAGTGAGCACCGTCAAGAGAAAACTCAGCCTTGCTCATAACAAGCAAGAAACCAAAACCATGAGATTGATTTTTGGGAACCATGGGCATGAACCCTAAGAACCACCATGATAACCGCCTGGGGTCCGTTCTTCTGTTCCCGGTTTTTCTGATAACCGCCCAACCCTTGTGAAAGGCTTCTTTTTTGTTTCCCATTTTTGGTGATTTTTTTTTGCCTCGGATTACTGACGGAGGAATAGCAGCTTCCTGGATGATAAATGTGGATGTGGATAAGGGGGCATGGGTCATCGAAAGATGGATGTGAAAGAAGCACAGTGTGTAAACGATCACAGAGAGAGACAGCGCGCTTGGGAGGTGAGGCGAGAGGCG
>Ga0116231_10003432_pt1 | contig 32921 bp, 37 predicted proteins | sample S1TSphgellanicum_2_FD_89695 | JGI IMG/M metagenome (GOLD analysis project Ga0116231, IMG submission 89695) | Host-associated microbial communities from peat moss isolated from Minnesota, USA - S1T2_Fd - Sphagnum magellanicum MG | ecosystem: Host-associated > Plants > Peat moss > Unclassified... | reverse complement strand
GTTCTTCTTTTGAAAGAACCGGGACCAGTGATTCTTTGATTATGGGGAAAAAAATTCAAAGAACCAGAACCAACACTGGAACCAACCACCATTAGCGGGTTATTAGAAGGGTGGTTCTTATCATTCGTTTTCACGGTTCTCAAAAAATCAATGAACTAAAATATGGAACCAGCGGTTCTTTATATTTTTCCAATTTCTCATAGTCATGACTTTTTGAAATGGCAGAATGTCGTTGAGCTTTAGGGTTTCAAGGGTTGTCATCAGGGGTCATCGCTGCTTTAGTGCCGTGTCGTGCCTTGCAGGCACGGGTTACCACTAGTTAAGATAATAGATTCAAGTTTTGCAATTAAGGGTTGTAAATGAACAAATTATTGTAACATTGAAAATACAAGGGGATGCATTAAAAAAGGTTCATCATTGGCACTTGGAGCTTGGGAAAGGTACAAGAAAATGTTGTCATCTTGGAAGTTATTTTTGTGCATGTAAAGGAAATGTCTAACAGGTTAAGGTAACCCATGAAACAATCATTGTTGCATGTGGGAACCCTTTTAGAGCTAATTATGGCATCACTTATAATAAAGGTGTTTAAATTAAAAGCAAAACATGTAGAAGCCTTGGTAATACAATGAATTTGCAAGGTTTTTTGCACCTAGTTATATACTAGGAATGAACATTTGAAAGTAATCAACATTCTCATGTAAACTTTTTGTTCTTTTTCATTGTCCATTGTGTTATTGATCTCATAAAGTATTGGTGATTAGGTGATTTGATTCAAAAACATGGAGGGTGTAAAAGGTAATCCCCTTGATGGTGGTGAGATGGTTGAGTATGTGTGAGGAATGTTGGAGAAAGGGGTGCCTTTGAAAAATATGTCACAAACATTGAATATCAATGACCCTTATCAATTCAAGCAATTGACGATAAAAGTTACATGAATCAATTTTATAATATTTCGTAAAACGAACTTAAAGGAATTATGCATAAACATACCAAACATGTTGCTAATGACTGAAAATGAGGTAAAATGGGATATTGGACAAGTGAAGTGGCTCTCATCATCCCCACTTACAAGTCCCATGACCACAAATGGATACCATTATTTGGATAATCTTTAAATACCACTATGTTCTGTTGACAATGTAAGCATGAACAAATGTGGCATTGTCAATATGATGTCACAACCCCTATGGCTTTGTGGCATATAGATTGTATGCCTTCCATCTTTATATATTGTTGAAGATTCTAATCAATACTTATATTCATAAGTCAAATCCCCCCCCTCCCCCTCCCCTTTTTCTACGATTTCCCAAGTTTTTTAATATGTGACTTTTTTGGAAATGTGGATTTAAGTGATGGATTTTTCCATTGTTGTAGCATATTGCAAGTTGGTGATGTTTTCTTTTTGTGTGCATGTTAATTGATGATGCATCACATCATTTATTGCAAGTGAAAGTTGTATTTGACAAAAGAAAAAAAACATTGTTTGTTGGGTGTTAAAAATCTATATTTAAATTAGGGCTTCTATTGTGCATAAGGAGTGATTTTGTAAGAGAACATGTTTTGATCAAAGAGCACATAGAGGTTGCCCATTTTGGAACAAGGAATCCTTACTTAACAATATCTTCAATAAGAAATTAGGTGAAATTTGTTTATTTCACAAACTACCATGCAATGTTATGTTTGGTGGGTTGTCAAGTTGTTTCAAATGAACATGACTAAAAAACACTAGAAGATCCAACTATTCAAGAATGTCACAATTGGTACAACACATTGAACATGATAGCAACATTTATGAGGGCAAGTCATGTTCTATTTCAAAGGTTGCTTCAAAGCTATGGAGGATGGAGGCATCTTGGACATGGATAATCCTTTTCCCAAAAAAAAATCATTACAATATATTTTTCAATTTTGCAACATGTTATGGATGGGTATGTTGTAGTTTGGAAGCAACATGGGATTATGAGGATTAATGAATGTGGACATTTTCAAAACAACCATGTATTAGCTAAGTACTTTTAGGAATTTGAATGGCTTCAAGGGTGGAGGAGTCATTATTTGATGACATATTCTATGTTAATGTTCCACTTGCTGAAATAGAGACACAAGATCTAAGGCCACTAGCCAATAGTGGAGGCTACAATGAAATAATAATGAAAATTTTGTTTAACCTCCTAAATTACATCCTAATTTGGCATTAGTGAGGGACAAAGCAATGCTATTGGTAAATAAGGGAAAAAAATGTTCATTATTATATTTTGCATTATTATTTGAGTGGTTATTGTCACATATTTGTAGTTGAAAAACACATTTATTTAAAAAACATTGTTGTGGGCAATGAAGTTTGTGATACAAATCGCAAAACTTATGTTTTACTAATGACAAAGGTGGAGCACTTTAATGAAGTTGAAGATTGACACATGTTGGTTAGGTCAATCAATGTTTCATGGAATTTTGTTTAGATTATATCTTATTTTTTAGGGTCTAATTATATATTTATTAAGACTTTATTTTTGTCATTGATCCTTCACCTAAAATTTTGAATTTATTTCATTGCAATTGAATTAAATTGAAGTGAATTTTGTTCATGTGGGGGAAGGAACATGCCATGTACAAGTAGAAAAATCATAAACAAGAAATATATTGATTCACAACAACTAATTCCTAATTACAGTAAATGAAAACATATATCAAGATTAATAGAGTTGGAATAATTGTAATGGTGTATTGATTGCCAAAGATGGTGGCATCTTAAACGTGTAATAGTTAGTCCACATCCCTTTGAACTCCCATATCACATTCAATCTTTTTGGTTTTGAGGGTTTTTTGAATATGTTTATTTGTGAAAACAATACCTATTTTCCATTTCGAGAAGTTTGAACAATAGAGTTTTCTTATGCAAAGAGGATTTCAATTTATGATTGGAAAATGCTACCTTTTAAATTATCATGGATAGAAGAGGTTGCAACTTCTTGGGTGAAGTAGTGGTTTTGTTGTTGCACCCACTCGGTACCCATGTATCGAAGGTCTTTAGATGTGGAGTGCACTAATAAAGTGCACAACAATTAACGAGACTAAGTATAATCTATTGCTTCTCGATAGTGAAGGCATAAACACATATGATAAAGTAATATGCTTCCATTTTCCAAAACATCTTTATGATAATGACATTATGCTATTGTGTAGATAGTCACCACATGCCAAATGAAGGTTTTGTTATGGTCAAATGATTTTGGAAAAATTAACAACTTGAAAGTTGTGGGTTTTGCTATTCATGAACTCAATTTTGTGGTGACTATTTGGTTGCAAGCGTATGTACAACACACCTACTCTTTCTTCGGTAGTCCTTTCTTTCAAACATGTTTGTTTACAATTAGGTGTGCATCCCATATAAACTTGGGTTTTGTTGTTTAGTGATTAGCGAATGGAACAACAAACAAAACTAATTCAAGGGTATAGATGCATTGATGAGAAGGCTCAACTACTATGCCTTTAGAAGCTTTCCTTAGGACTCATAGTTAAGCCTTGGGTTTAGGCAATTTTTGCGCCTTTCATGTTTCTTTTCTACTTTCTCCTAGTGTCGTATATGCCATATTATCCATGTAAACTTTCAAATGGTAATTGCGTGTTTTGCATTTTGTTTGAAACTTGCATTTTTTCTTTTGAATGTTTGACACTTGTATTTGTAGATGGGTGGCATTGATGTGGTTACATTGGATAAGTTGTCATTGGTTACAAAACGACAAAACACATTTGTGTCAGAACATCTTTTCCTTCACAAACCCTTTATTCAGCTTCAAAAAACTAAGTAGTTTTCTCTCATTTTGTATGTGGTTGTTTTATGTGTGTAATCTAATCTATCCCATCTCCCTTATAAGCTCAAATTGTTGCATGTGCGGTGGTTTACAAAATGTGTTACTATCACAATTTGAACTTTATTAGTTAATGTTGTAGTGGTTATTATGGAGAGTAGCTTTACGTAAGATTCATGTTGATTGTGCAAGAGATATTATCAATCATTCACAACCAACATTTGTAGTTCATCTAATTATGATTACAATCTAGTTATAAATTTAAACATTCTCCAACCAATCTCCGAAATGGTTGAATTTGCAATGGGGCTTTGGTTGTGACAAGAATGCTCAACATGTTTTGACAAGGTTCTCAATTCATGTGATGGTGCGCAAGATTCAAAGCATGGTTAGATGTTTTGACAAAAAAAACTCAATATTTGATAAAACAAGACCAAAAAACAATTGGGTTCAGTATGCCATATGAAATTTTGCAAAATGGAATGTGAAAATGGAATGTACAAATTGGAATGACACAAGAAGTTCACAGATGGAATGTGCAAAATGCAAAATGAAATGTCTATGGAATGCCACATTTTCTAGTCCTTGCTACCATTGCCATCACCAACACCACCACCACCACCACCACCTCCACCACTTCCACTACCTCTACCATGCATAATTTCTGCAAAGATCCGAACCATAGCAAGTTGATTTTCCATAGTTTTCAAAGCAAGTTCTTTTTGTACTTCAATTCTCATGACCTCAATCTTTGCATAAGAATCTGCAAATTTGGACAATGCCTCTGCAAGTCCAATAGATTCATCACTATACCTCTTAAGTCTTTTGTTTGGCTTACCATCCACCCCTGGCTTCTTGCAAGCTGTTGACCTCCTTGTGGGTGGAGGAGTCTTACTGACTTGAGAAGAGTTGCCTGCAAATGGAGGAACTTGTCTGTCTGGAGAAGGAGGAGCATCATGTTCTTCAATGTCCCTCAAGTTGAATGGCTCCTGTGCAGATGCACCCACAGAATCAGTTGGAACACCATTATTGTCCATGCCACCTCCAGCAGTGTTGCAAGCCTTGGCAGTCTTGCCCCAAATCATTAAACACCTCTCAAACCATGGCCATTTGCATTGACCCACATCAGATTCTCCATGCTCCTGTTTGAACTCATTAAATTTTTTGCGCATCTTGTGTACTTTGGACTGAACTTGAGCCCAAGTACGTGGAGGTGTCAATGGAAATGCCTCTTCAATCTTGATTAAAATTTCCTGCCATTGTTGTTGTGTCAAGCTATTCATGCTATTGGCAAAAAATTTCTCCTCAAACAGATCCATCAATAATGCTGTAGAATCGTCTTTCCAATCTCTCTTGGATTTGGGTGGAGGAGGAGGCGGAGGTGCTATGTTAGGCACAATGGGCAAGTGAAGTGAAGAACCTGAAGCCATCGTCATGTGAGAGAAGAAACTTGGCTTGTGAGATGGTTCCATGCTGCTGAGAAAGAGGAAAACATCAAATAAAATAAAAAAAATTGAGAAACACGGTGCGTGTACTGTGTGTGCAGTTCCAAGAATGGCTATGGAGGATGAGCACCTCAAGAACTGGGCAGGTGAGCACGAAGGTGAACTGTGAGACTTGTGAGAAACTGAGGCAGAGTGCTGAAAGGAGCGCCGCAGTTCCTGAGCAGTGCGGGAAGGAGGAGCTACAGTTGCGCGGCCGAGCAGAAAGTCTGGGATTCCTCTGCCTGCCAGGGTTTGTGGAAGATCGCGGGAAGATCTCCTTCTCGTGCGGGAGTCTGATCATGGGAACCCTAAAACATCAGCCCTTTCTTTTTCCCAGAAAGTTTGGATCGCTTGTTGGGTACTCTTTCAAACATTTCTTATTAGATTCTTGCTCCCCTATTTCTTAGGACGAATTTTTAGCTGATGGGTTGCAAGTTCTAGCCCCCCCCATTTCAGGGCATTCTGGATGCCCAACAACAACAATCACAAATTCGAGCGCTATTGGGAATCACGCGTTTGGTTGGATCATCTCTTGTTGGGCCTGATTCTATAAATCGACAGTTTTGGGGGAGGGTGAAGTGCAATTCTGTGGAGTGTCTTCACAACAAACAACAACAATCACAAATTCGGGTGATGTTGGGAATCACCCATTTGGTTGGATCATCTCTTGTTGGGGCCTGATTTTATAACTCGAGAGTTTTGGGTGAGGGTGAAGTGCAATTCTGTGGAGTGTCTTCACAACAAACAACAACAATCACAAAATTAGGTATCCAATATCACCCACTTGGTTGCATCAATTGTTACCTACCTATTTTTTTGATTGGTACTTTGCTTGGGATTTTTGATTGGGGTGAGGTGAAGTGCAATGTGGATCTTGATGTTGATTTTGTTGTGTTGATGATGATGATGATGATGATGATGCTGATTTTGTTGTTATTGTTGGGTAGGAGGTCAGCATCAACAGTTTGGGTGTTAGCTTCTTCTTCACATGTGGAATTGCTGGTGCTGGAGTTGTGAGGCTTGAGCCTTTGCAGTCACAGTAATGGCAATGGTACAGGTACTCTCAAAACTGCCCAATTCTTTCGTCTTGTATTGGAATTTGTGAACTTGTTTTGAGTGTGCTAAGTAATAATATAAGGATTTGTTTTTGGTTCTTTTTGAAAAACATAGTGGTCTGATGATAGCAAAAAAATTGCACAATTTTTCTTTTGTATTGGAACTTTGGATTGTTGGGGGGGTTGCTATGCATGGAGAGAGACCTTGTCTTGATTCATTCAACAGAGACTTTGATTAAAAAGAGATATTTTATGTACATTAATCAGCGAGTGTAAGAGTGCCTGGATTTCTGATATCCGCTTTGTCTCATTTTGTTTTGCTTGTTTCACAGTATTACAACAACTAGGTTTACATTTTAGGTCAGGTTAGGGTTTAGGGTTTTAGCTGGTCTGTTTATGCGACCAGGAAATCATTGTTGCTTGCAATTTGCTGCAGTGTTTTCTTTCAATGGTGATCTGCTTTTGATTTGGCTAGACACTTGTGCTTCTGGAATTTTTGGTGATGATATGGTGGAAAGTGGGGTGTTTGGGGATGTGAAACAGGTGCAGTATACACCACGACTGAGCACAACATTACGTGCATTGGCCAATCCTGGCAATGTTTTGGACATTGATCAATTGTACCTTGCAAGAAAATCAATCCTTGAGCAAATACGAGCATCCAGGTGGGGATTACAGAACCACCCTATTTCATCATTCTGTTGTTTTAATCCATATAAAGCAAGCAAGGCTTGTGAATGTTTCTCGTAACCCATTTATGGGATTGATTGCAAGCAGGTCAGAAGCTGCAGGTGTTGGTGCCTCTGATTTGGCACAAAGTCTAGTACCTTCTTGGGACAAAGGTATGAGCACCACCCATTGCTTTCCATGTTGTGTTGTTTTCCAAAACAAACTGAGCAATGAATACTTCATCAAGAGATCCTGCTTTGATTTGATGATGAGTGAGGGATTTGGTGTGTTCTGTGGTGGGTCCTGTAGCTCCTGTGGAGATTCGACAGACATACAAAGAGTTCTTGAATGGTGTTTCAGAGTTGCTAGATGGTGAGCTCTCATCAGAAGAGTTGCAACAATCAGGAGCCCTGGTCTACAACATTCTCCATGACCTGGAAAGTCCTGTCAAAGGGCCTGCATTGTTTGGGAAAAGGTACACAAATGTTTGAGCAATTGCTATCTCAGCATCAAGCATTGTAAGCAGCTGTGCAAGGAACTGTGGGTGTCACTAACACTGTATCATGGATTGCATTATCCGCAGGGAGCAGCTGGCAAAAGTGTTTGGTCAGACATTTCCGGATGACAAGCTATTGAAAGTTGCAACATTGGCTCATCGATTATACAGCTGGAAATTTGGGGCAACTGACAGGAATGCCTTGGAAGGGGTAACAGAGGCAGCAGGTAGCTCCCTGGTTGAGTTTGGTGCAGATTTAGACTTCCAAGTCCCATCAGAGAGTTGGAATGATCTGAATGGAATGACTTTAGATGATGATGACGATGATGACAATGGTGAGTGGGGTGAAGCAATTGACAGTGCCAACAGCCTGACTGCCACTCATTTGCTCAATAGTTTTGATGTGTTGAAAAACTCGGCAAAAAACAGTTACAGCGCTTCAGAAGATCGCTGGCAGGACTCGAATGAAGAAGAGTTTGGCTTGAGATGGCTTAGGAGAGGATGTGATCAAGCAGGCCAGTTGTCAGGTGACGATCTGGCAATAGCTGTGTGTCATGTTCTGGAATCTGACCGTTCAGGTGATGAGGTATGTGGTCCTTCTAGACTTAGTGCAAATCAGTAAAAGTGGAGCCTGCTATGCAAACGATGGTTATGGTCTTGTGGGAGCAGCATTACTGTGCATGAATGTGGGGAACTAGATCATCAGCTCTGCAGGTGCTTTGACCAATGATACGTGATCAGAACTTGGCATCGGAAAGAGAATGTTAGTCCCTCCACTTTCTGCAGCACAACCCCTCTGTCCTGTTCTGATAATCTGTCGTTTCCTACACATAGATTGCAGGGGAGTTGTTTGATCTTGTCGGTGATGGTGGTTTTGAATTCATCCAGGAGCTCCTGAAGGTAAAACAAAATCCTTTGGGTTCACTCTATGCCTTTTGCAGGAAACACAAATTTCTGTCCAGAATTCAATTGTACAGATGCACACTAATGTTTCCAGGATTCTTTTGTGTCCAATGTGGATATTAGGTCTGTACCAGTTCCAAAGTGCAGTCCACTCAAAATGGGTAGTTCAGTCAAGTCACTGAATATCAGAAATTCAACTCTCTGCCTTTAAAAAAATCCATTCTCTGACCTTTTTTGTGGTTGTAACTCTGTCTGCAGCATCGCAAGGAGCTTGTGGAATTGGTCCGAAAGGCAACTGCAGCCCTGAAAGCTGAGAAATCTGGTCCAAATCCGCATCCTCGCATGCCTAGTTATGGAACACAGGTTGACTCCTTGCATTATCCTTCTTTCTAGTTTTGCAGTTTTGCAAGCTACAGCATAGCAGTAGCTGTGGCAGACCCACTGTGAAGAACAAAATGCTGTTCTTTGCTGCTGTGATTCATTGGGAGGGTGTATTTCTATATCCGACATTTCAGGTCAGTGTGCAAACAGACTCAGAAAAGCAAATTGACAAGCTTCGGCGGAAAGATGAGAAGAGGCAAGCAAGACGTGCTGGTCTTAATGGGGAGGGAGATCCAGAGCTGGATTGGTTAGCGGGTGTGGGAGGCTTTTCTGCTTTAGTGACGGCCAGTGAAAGGGGCACTGGTCTGATCAACAGCCTTGTGGGTAGAGGGGATGATACATTGGTCACTGGTGCAGCTCTTCCTCAAGGCTCTATCCGCAGAGTTTTCAAAGGTTACGAGGAAGTCCGTGTGCCTGCAACCCCAACTGCTGCATTGAAGCCTGGTGAAAATCTGGTATGATGAACACACCTCACGCCTTCATTGGGCTGCAGAATGCAGTGGCAATGAGTTTTGGGTGTAGCTTACTTCAATACAGTCCGTTGCATTTGTGATGATGAAATTCTGTGAAAGACTGTGAAAGACAAGAATGGGGCACTGTGCTGCTGTGGTTGTAACAGTTGGGTGTTTGGTTGAGCAGGTAAAAATATCGGAGTTGGAAGACTTTGTACAATTGGCATTTGAAGGGTACAAGACACTGAACCGCATTCAGAGCCGTATCTTTTCAACTGCTTGGGGTAGCAACGAGAACATCCTCGTATGTGATTCTAATATCCTTCTTTGGTGGGTAGTTAGGCAGATTCCATCTCAAGCCTATGGTGTGACTGGTGAGGACATGGCGACTGTTGAAACAGTCTCCATTGAGTTTGTACTCTTCACAAAGTTGATTTTGTGAATTGGGTGACCAGGTATGTGCACCAACAGGAGCTGGCAAAACAAACATTGCCATGATCACAGTTCTTCACGAGGTATTCATTCATGTATACTCACATAGGAAGTAGTCAAAAAATGCACACACATACATGTCCTGGTGAAATTCAATATGAGAGAATTGGATTCTTTGATCAACAGTCACTTGGGTCATCTTCTCTTAACTTGCATGTGTAAGAATTGTAGTGATCTGAGCATGGCTCCATCTTCTTCTTTTGACTAATAGGAGAAATGGGTGCTTGGGTTGTGTGTGGGGGGGGCGCTGCAGATAGGACAGCATCTCAAATATGGAGTACTGCAGAAAGATGAGTTCAAGATTGTGTATGTAGCACCTATGAAGGTACCTTCCTCTTCCCCACCTTTTGCTCCATATTCTAATTGTATTCTCAGAGGATTGACTGCTGATCTAATTCACAGATTGCAGAGCCAATTGGCTAACAAAAATATTTGAGTTTGGTGCAGCATCAGTGCCTCAAATGTCATTTGCATCACCAATGTGTTCATGCTTGTGGTTCGTATTGGGTACATGAAACTATGCTGAACTTTCTGTGATAGGCAGGCTCTTGCAGCAGAGATGACATCTGCATTCGGTCGTAGGCTAGCACCATTGGGTGTGGTTGTCAAGGAGCTTACTGGTGATATGCAGCTAACAAAGCGCGAGCTTGAAGAGACTCAGGTTATCTATCCTTTTTAGTCACTTCATTCTAAGTCTCTTCCTTGCATGGTAGTGTTTGTGGGGCATGTGCTAAGATGGTTTGTCAGAGGTGTGGGCAAAGCAGATGATTGTGACAACACCAGAGAAATGGGATGTAATAACTCGCAAGAGCAATGATATGGCACTTGCCACTCTCGTCAAGCTGCTTATAATTGATGAGGTGCACCTTCTCAATGATGATCGGGGTCCTGTCATTGAAACTCTTGTTGCCCGCACTCTTCGTCAGGTACACAAGTTTTCTTGATTGCCTACGCCTCCCCCCACAAAACTCCTTTGACCATCCAACTTGCTTGTGGAGTTTATACTTGCTGCCATTCTGAGCTGTACAAACTGCTCATGCTCAGTTTCTCAGTGTGAGGGATTCTACTTACCAAGCTGCCAGTACAATACATTTACAGGTTTCATGATTCCTGACAGGTTCCACATTACCACTTTGAATCTGTAGTACCTATGTGCCTTGCAATCATCTGTAGTACTGTTTTTGCATGATCTATTGGCAGTTGATGAAGCTGTAGTACTCTGTTTCTAGTGATTGACTTCTCGATTTCTGCAGGTGGAATCAACCCAAAGCATGATTCGCATAGTTGGTCTTTCGGCAACACTTCCAAATTATCTAGAGGTGGGTATCAGGTTCTTTGGTTGTGTGTTGGTGTGCAATGGTGTGAGAAGTGTTTGGTACAAGGTTGAGTTTCATTGAGTTCTTCATTTTGGTCATGCTTTGTGCCAATGCCCAGGTTGCCCATTTCTTAAGAGTAAATCCAGACAAAGGACTGTTCTACTTTGATGCGAGTTATCGACCTGTCCCACTTTCACAACAGTATATTGGTGTGAGTGAACCCAATTTTGTTCTACGCAACCAGCTGATCAATGATGTTTGCTACAACAAGGTAAGCTTGGATTTGTTATTCTCTGCTTTTTCCAGTCTTGTCTCTACTGAGTGCTGTTGTTTTGTCATTAAAAGGATGTGCAAAGAGTCAGAAGGTGGGCTAGTAAAACAATTTTGACTGTAGAAACTGGTGATGACAGGTACTGGATGCTGTCAAGCGTGGGCAACAGGCTATGGTTTTTGTGCATTCCCGCAAGGACACAGTCAAGACAGCTCGTATCCTGGTACTGCTTGCTGTCTCCAAGTCTCCTTTGGTATTTTTTGTCTTTGGTTTTAGAGTGTTGCAGAACTGGGCTTAAAACAGTACACTTCGTCTTTTTGCAGGTGGAAATTGCTCAACGGAATGCTGAGCAAGGGCATTTCAATGATCTCACAAATATGCCACAGTATGGAATGATGAAGGTGGGTCTTTCCTGTTTCCATGGTTAGCCCATGAAATGCAGATGAGAAACATGCTTGGGTGATTTTTGGAGAAGTTGGAATTTCTCATAGGAAGTGTGGTCTATTGTCTGTTTGTAACATGATCTGCAGAAGGAGGTTTCAAGGTCCAGAAATCGGGAGTTGGGTGAGCTCTTTGAATCAGGGTTTGGTGTGCATCATGCAGGCATGCTGAGATCAGATAGGAATCTCACTGAGCGACTCTTCTCTGAGGGACTTCTCAAGGTGTGCTAAATTGTTAGACTGTTGTGAGTTTGAGTGCACCATGTTGTTTGCATTCTGTTGTCTCTGCTGTTTATCCCTTTGTGGTTGTGCTTTAGAGTGTGTATATGATGAAATTTTTTCTCTTGTGGTCAACATGTCAGAAAGATGCAGGCAATTGACACTTGTTTCCTTCCCAACTTTTGTTTGCAGGTCCTTGTGTGCACAGCAACACTTGCATGGGGAGTAAACTTGCCAGCACATATGGTTGTGATTAAGGTTTCATTTTTCTCCACTTTCTGTTACCAGGACACAGTCAGTAATTGTGGGTTGTGTATGTTGCCAGATGATGGGTCTTCTTAGATGCATTGTGTTTTGATTGCTTCACTGATTCAATTTCCCTATTGGGTTCAGTGGACATTGATCATTGCATCAGTCCTTTTTCTTTGGCCATGTTCCAATGCAACATAGTCAACTGTAAAACTAAGAGAGAGAATGTGGTTGCAATGTATTTTCAGGGAACACAGCTCTATGATCCAAAGGCTGGTGGCTGGAGGGAACTTGGCATGCTCGACGTCATGCAGGTCATCTGGACTTCCCACTTTTGTCTTCAGAATGTACATAGTTTGAGCTACTGAGAATGGAAAGTCAGGAGCTTCAAAAGAGCACAGAAATGGAGAATAATTTTCCAGGAGAAGACCCTTGATCTGTAAAGACTTTTTACCCTGCATACAACTTGTTTCAGTTGTTTGCTTGGCACATGGCAGATTTTTGGAAGAGCAGGGCGACCACAGTATGATACTAGTGGGGAGGGCATTATCATCACAACCCATGACAAGCTTTCTCACTATCTGCGGCTGCTTACTCATCAATTGCCAATTGAGAGCCAGGCATGTCATTTCAGACATGTTTCGCTGTTAGAAATGACTGAATCTAAGAGTACCCAGTTGGACTAATGCTGCTGATTTCAGTTCCTGTCTTCTGATTATAGCTTTATGCAGAAGTCAATGTTGTGGCGCTTGAAAATATATGATTTGTGTATGTGTGCAGTTTGTGAGTTCCCTGAAGGACAACTTGAATGCAGAAGTAGTTCTGGGTACAGTGACAAATGTGCGGGAAGCGAGTACATGGTTGGGTTACACATACCTCTTTGTCCGTATGTTGAAAAATCCGCTCGTATATGGCATGTCCTGGGAGGAGGTAAAACACACACACTACTACTACTTGCTATTTGAAGTGCATGCTTTGTCTCCTCATGGAGGCAGTAGGATTTGTATGGAGAAGCTGGATTGTTGCTGGCGCTCAACAGGTGTCATTGCAGACCAGCTTATCTCGTGATTGTGATGGAAATCACATGCTTCAACATGGAAAACCTTAAGTTTGTGTTTCTTGGGGACATACTTTTTTGTGTGTTCATTGTGTTGCATCTTTTGAATCAACTGTTTGCAGGTTGTGATGGACCCAGGCTTGACAGTGAAGCGCAAGGAACTCATTACAAATGCAGCTCGGGCACTGGACAAGGCAAAAATGTTGCGGTTTGATGAGAAGAGTGGCAACTTGTATGTGACTGATCTGGGGCGAGTGGCGAGTCATTTCTACATCCAGTACACCAGCGTTGAAACTTACAATGAGATGCTCAAGCGTCACATGAATGAGAGTGAGGTACAGAGTTTGTGCTAGATTTGTGAACAATTGTTGCTGGATATCAAGCTTGTGATTTTCTCTTCCATGCTCTCACTTTGATCTGTTAGCCATAAATCCTCACATGGGTGCTACTATGTGTTTTGGTCAATGCAGCTAATCGATCTGGTGGCACATTCATCGGAGTTTGAGAATATCATGGTTCGGGAAGAGGAGCAACAAGAACTGGCAAATGTAGTACGGAAATCATGTCCACTGGAGGTTCGAGGAGGCCCTGAAGACAAGTATGGAAAAATCAATATTCTCATTCAGGTATTTTGGAGCCCTCCATGGTTCAGTTTACAGTGGACTTACATGTGTGGAGGCATTACAGATGCCATCATGACCACAAGTTCAAATGTGCCTTGCATATGTAGGAGGAGGTTTTGCACCTGTCTCATTATGTAATTAGTTTGAAGGAAGTTCTATGAGCCTGTTCTGAGCTTTGAGTGGGGTTTCAAGGATCAACCACCTCTATATTGTGGAAGTGAGCCTGACAACATACCTTGATCTGTACCTGGATGTCTGTTGTAATAGGTGTATTTATCACGAGGATTTTTGGATGGGTTTTCACTGATAGCGGACAGCTCATATATCAGTGCCAGTTTGGGTCGCATAATGCGAGCGCTATTTGAGATTTGCTTGCGCCGCAGTTGGGTTTCCATGACAGCCCTTCTACTTGACTATTGCAAAGCTGTCGATCGGCGTGTTTGGCCTCATCAGCATCCCTTATGCCAATTTGATTCCATTCTCTCTCCAGATGTAAGATGCTTCTTTTGGTTACATTTGATGAAAAGCATGTCTTATAAGCTTGCTATTAGTCTTGATGGCCTTTGCCAAAAAGACAATTTAAGTGATTTCAATAACAATCAAAACCAGTGATCCCCTAGCCAATGCTTTGGGTCAGGTCACAGATTTACTGTCTCATGATCTACTGTTGGTCACAGATTTTGCATAAACTGGAAGACAGAGATGCTGGTTTAGAGCGGTTGTATGACATGGATGAGAAGGAGATTGGTGCCTTGATTCGCCATCCAAATGGTGGGAAGGTAATACATCTTATTTATGCCTAGTACAGAAATTTAGGCACATGGGTAGTTCTTATGTGCATTCCATGGTTTATATTTTTGAGAAATGTTTGAGCTTTTGTGTCCTAGATGTCTCTTGGGTGCTAGCCAACATCATGACTGAGTATTCCTGGTACTTCCGGAAGTGCAACAGAGAAATTTAGCCCAGAGATTCTGTACAATGGGCTTCGGGTTCTGAGTTTTGCACATCATTGGTTTAGTTTACACTGCCACCTCTCACTAGTGTGGAACTGCTGTTTGAGTGCAGCTTGTAGTACAGTGTCTGCAGCATTTTCCACAGGTCATCCTCTCAGCCAATGTCAGCCCCATCACACGTACAGTTCTTCAGGTATATAACATTTGTATACACCAAAAATCAGGGACCAATTTTTCCTTACAGGAAAACAGAGATAGGTTCCACTACAATGAAAGTGTTTCTGCTCATCAATAACAAGCTGGGTGGGTGGCTTTCTTCAACAGGTTGTGTTGACGATCACCCCAGATTTTGTGTGGAAGGACAAAATACATGGCACAACTGATCGGTGGTGGATATGGGTGGAGGTGATTCTCTTGTTTTCTGTATCCCACACAATGTCAATCCTCCTGTTTATCCTCTTTCTGTCTCTTTTTTGGCGAGTCTGTCTTTCTCTTGTTCTTGGCAACTGTTCCTACCAAGCACAGGTTAGGGCAATTTTCAAGACACTTTCTCCCCACTAATGCTAGAAGTCTAAAAGTGGAGCTGAAATCCTTAGTTTCTTTTGGTAAGAGATCAAGGAGATAAAAGGGATGTTGTGAATGTATAGCTTTTGCATGATTACATGCAAAACAAGATCAGGAGCACTTGCTTGATGCTTTTGGAGTGATTGGGTTGAAACAGGATTCAGAGAATGAGCATATCTACCATTCAGAGCTCTTTATCCTGACTAGAAAGATGGTGGCAGAAGGGAGTCAAACACTGACATTCACTATTCCAATTTTTGAGCCACTACCAAGCCAGTATTACATTCGTGCTGTTTCTGATACCTGGCTACAAGCTGAAGCTCTACACACTGTTTCTTTTCAGCATCTTATCTTGCCTGAGGTATATAATTTTCTATGATTCTGTAGTGCCGAGAAATTTCATGACAAATATCTGTGTCTGTGACCTCTATCCCATGCCCTTTGTCACTTGACTTGTCGCTCCCCTTTCTCTCCAAGCCACATTGATGATATTTCAACTCTATGTTTTGCATTTTGCTGGGATGGGAGAAAACAGGTACATCCGCCACATACAGAGTTGCTTGACTTGCAGCCACTTTCGGTGACAACTCTAGGCAACAAGGAGTTTGAAAAGCTTTATAGTTTCTCTCACTTCAACCCAATCCAAACTCAGGTGCATGGACTTTTTGCCAGCTCTCTTTTTCGTAGCATCAACAGTCAAAGGTGAATGAATTGAGGATGATCTGATTCTGGAACATCCATTCGGCAAACATGGGTGATGATGAAGAGGGAGTGTGGTATCTACCATTTCTAGATACTGATATTGTTAAGGATTGGGAATGGGATGTGCCAGGCCTTTCACACACTCTACCACACTGACAACAATGTGCTGCTGGGCGCTCCAACAGGGAGTGGGAAAACCATCTCAGCAGAATTGGCAATGATGCGTCTCTTCAACACACAACCTGACATGAAGGTAAATAGTAATTACTGTGTATTACTACTGATCATTCTTGAGATTGGATTTTCTGTTACACTGGTGGGTCAATCTCAGACAATCTACATGCATATACAGTGTTTGGGCTTGTCTCAAATCTTTGGTCTTTGTTTTGTTGGAATCTTCATGGTCCTGATGTGGCAGAGAGATGTATAGTGTTGGGTTTGTCTCAAATCTTTGTCTTTGTTTTGTTGGAATGTCCATGTTCCCAATGGAGCAGAGATGTACAGTGTTGGGTTTGTCTCTCAAGTATTTTGTCTTTGTTTTGTTGGAAGCTCCAACAGTCCTGATGTGATGGCAAAGATGAGTTACATATGTGAAAGTGAAGCTATGTTGTGATCATGTGTGTTGTTGCAGATTATATACATTGCGCCTCTGAAGGCACTTGTTAGAGAAAGAATGGATGGGTGGGGAAAAGGTCTTGTTCGCACTTTGGGCAAGAAAATGGTAAAACCCAATACTCGTAGACACAAATTGACAAGATCTTTTCTGTAGAATTGCAGAGCTCATAATTCTCTAACTACAGATACAGTCAGAGATTGTAATGAGAAACATGCTGGTGAACTGATATGCCATTTCCTTGAACTTTTTGTAGCATTATGATGTTGTTGTTCTCCTAAGTTTCTTTCATTTTGTTTAGTTGTTGATTGAAGAATACAGTCATAAGATCTTTAGAAAGTGATGCATCTGTAACATCCACAATGGGTACAGTTGCAGAAAGCTAATGAGTATGTGTGGAGTTTGACAGGTAGAGTTGACTGGCGACTTCACCCCGGATATGAGGGCACTTCTTGCTGCTGATATTATCATATCAACACCTGAGAAGTGGGATGGTATCAGCCGTAATTGGCACAACCGCAGCTATGTTACAAAGGTAATATCTCTGAGCTATGGCCACAACAGCTCCCAGTTCTGTTTTAAGATCTGAGAGCTTATCTTCATTGCTCTCTTTCATTCTCTACTTTGCATGCTCAAGCCTCAGGAACTCAAATGTTTCTGGAGATGACACATCTATCCTCCAATATGGTTTCAGCATCTTTTGTAATTCCCATTCTTTTACTTGGTTCTCTTTCTACTTACCCACTTGTGGACACATGGCCCATCAGGTAGGTTTGATGGTGATTGATGAGATTCATCTTCTTGGAGCTGATCGTGGACCCATTTTAGAGGTAAAATTGGTCTGCCAATAAACACCCGTATCTATGTTGCCACTTTGCGTGCTCACCATTGATAAGCTGGATTCACCTGATTGACTTTCTTTTGTTCTGCAAACAGGTGATAGTCTCACGGATGCGTTACATATCCTCTCAAACAGAGCTTCCTGTGCGATTTGTAGGCCTATCAACAGCACTTGCTAATGCACGGTACGGGTCTTCAATTGGCATGATGGTCCAGTTTTGATGCTGCTCCCAGTGGTGATAAAAGCAAACTGGAACAGTATTTCCACTTCAAAACCGCTTCATTTCTTTCTGACCCAATGGTTCTGAACAATGAACAAGCTGTCATTAATTGACTTTGGAATGCTTGTGTGGTGTTTTGGCCAGGGACTTAGCAAACTGGCTTGGGATTGAGGAGGTTGGGCTTTACAACTTCAAGCCTAGTGTGCGTCCTGTGCCACTTGAAGTACACATCCAGGTAGGTGTAACTTCTTTCAGTTCCTCATGTAGTACTCTCTCACATCTGTTGCAAAGTAGTGAAACACTGACAACTCCCTTCTGTAATTGTTTTTCTGGTCAAAGCTCCAGGGTATCTGAGTAATCCAGTTTCGATAAGAGGCCCGATCAGGTTCAAATTCAACCTCGCAGTCTTTTAGAAACCAAACTAACTTGTTGTCTTTCAGTAACCAGAGTGTGTTGACACACCAGATTGATACTGCTGCATTTGGTAGCAGGGTTACCCAGGGAAGTTCTATTGTCCACGAATGAACAGTATGAACAAGCCAACGTATGCAGCCATAACAACACATTCACCTTTCAAACCAGTGCTCATCTTTGTCTCATCACGTCGCCAGACTCGGCTTACTGCTCTGGATCTTATCCAGGTCATTTCTTCCTTTGGCAAATTCTTATTTTTTTGTTTTGTCTTTATTTTCAGGAAGGTTTGTTTTTTGTCATCATTCATTGGTCACTGGGTGACACGATGACTGATGATGACAACATCACCATTAAGCTTGTCATATCAGGCTATTGGTGGCAAGGAAATTGAGTTCACGAAACTGGTGGCTGTCTTTGTTTTCTGTTTCTCTCTCTCTCTCTCTCTCTCTCTCTCTGTGTGTGGTGTGGAACTTCTTGAAGCCACACCAGGGTTGACTTTGTGCAGTGGAAAGTTTCCAACTTGTGTTTACCTAACCCAGGGTTCTTGGGAATGCAGTATGCAGCAGCAGATGAGAGGCCACGGCAATTCCTGAACATGACAGAGGAAGAGATGGAGATGATTACATCACAGGTGATAGATGAGAACCTCAAGCACACGTTGCAGTTTGGAATCGGGCTCCATCATGCTGGCCTGAACGACAGGGACCGATCTTTGGTTGAGGAGCTCTTTACAAACACTAAGATTCAGGTATTAGTTGGGAGTCATCACTTTGTTAAATTCAGCAATGTTATGTGGTGTTTTACCACTAGAGTTAGGAAGAAAATGAGCCATGCCTTCAATCATATAAGGTTTCATCACTTGGAGTCTGTTTATGTAACAGATATTGGTTTGCACAAGCACATTGGCATGGGGAGTGAATCTTCCAGCGCATCTTGTTGTCATCAAGGTACTTGTTGTTTGTACCTAATCATGGTGACGGTGTTGGTGCTTTCTGGAAAAACTACTTCTTTTGTTTTCTGCTAGATTTTTGTTGTTAGGCACTGAGGATATTTGCCATCTGTAGCTATGCTTCTTGACCTCTTGGATCCCTTCAACCTGAATGAGAATGTGCAAATGTTTGTGGGTTGTGTGTGGAACAGGGTACAGAGTTCTATGATGGCAAGTCAAAGCGCTATGTAGATTTTCCGATCACAGATGTTCTTCAGATGATGGGTCGTGCTGGTCGGCCTCAGTTTGATCAGCATGGCAAAGCTGTTATACTTGTTCATGAACCAAAGAAGAGTTTCTACAAGAAGGCAGGCATTTCTGGTCCTTGGTGACTGCCATGGGTGTCTGAATGTAGAAGATATATGTGGTGGTGGTTGTTTTCATTGTGCCTTCAAGTACAAACTTTTGGGGAACAACTTTTTGTAGTCTTATGGTTGTTGGGTGTTTGGAACAGTTCCTGTATGAGCCGTTCCCTGTGGAAAGCAGTCTGGCTCAACATCTTCATGATCATTTAAATGCAGAAGTTGCCGCTGGTACAATTGCAAGCAAACAAGATGCAATCGACTATCTGACCTGGACATATCTCTTTCGTCGCTTGGTATGTTGGGGGAGTCCAGTTATTTGCATGATAACAATGTTGGTTTCATGCTGGAGCTTTCATCCTGAGGAAGTATTGACCTTTGAGGAAATCTGCAGGTTATGAATCCCAGCTACTATGATCTGGAAGAGACAAGCAGTGCTGCAATCAATCTTTTTCTTTCCAGGTACTACTCCATATCTGGTTCTCTGTTGTGTGCTCTTTGCGTTGTTTTTGTGATGTGGGTTCCTGGAGATGAACAGTGAAACACTTTGCAGTCCTTGTAGCATTCAGTGCTATGAACTATGCACTGTCATCAGATTTTTCCTTCTCTGGTCTCATTTGTTCTGTTTACTGTTTGCTGGCTTTCTCTCTCTGAGTTGTTGGACTGACAGTCTGTATGCGATTTTTCCTCTTTGTCTCAGTCATCATTCTTTGCATGTTCGTGGACATTGTGTTTGGCAGTTTGGTGAATAGCACCTTGCAAGCATTGGAGGATGCAGGATGTGTGCGAGTGAATGAGGACAATACAGTGGAGCCACTTGTGATGGGCACTGTTGCATCCCAATATTACTTGAGCTATGCCACTGTTTCTCTATTCAGTTCCAACATACGTGCTGACACTTCACTGGAGGCAAAGATCTTTTTATCCTGAGAGCTTACATTGCAGTTCCAAAATGGAAGAATCACCAATTTGTGAGACACCTGTCTTGCTTCACATGTTCTGATGCCTGATCTGTGCCATTGGTTTTGTTGTTGATTGGCAGGCACTTCTACATGTGCTGTGTGGGGCTGCAGAGTACGATGAGTTACCAGTTCGTCACAATGAGGTCTGCCTGAACTTCAGGAGTAGCCCTCTGAATTTTTCCTAGGCATGAGAAAGAGCACAAATCCCATCTGAATTTGACTTTGGTTGCTGTGTACTTGCTGGAATTTGGTCTGATGATCCCCTCTGTGTGATCCAAATGCTGTGGTCAGATGCAATTGCAAATGGGTCATGTATTGATTGTGAATTTGACATTTTTCCGAATGACTGTTCCTCTGTGCCTTAAACTCATATGTATAGCTTGTGAATGAAATATCCATTGGTGCTGTTGCAGGACAAACTCAATGAAGGCTTAGCCAAGCAGGTGCGCTGGGCTGTGGATACACGCTCGCTTGATGATCCACATGTGAAAACAAATCTGTTACTCCAGGTGGTTTGCAATCTCCAAAAACACAAACTCTGTTCTCACATAGGTGTGCTGATTGGGTGTTATCTTCATTATTTTTGGTGTATTTTGTGCCATTTGCTCTTTTCTTGTTGGATATTATTATGTATATGTGAGAGAGAGAGTGCCAGCACCCATGTTCTTATGAACTCAGGATATTGTGTATGTGGTGGTCAATGCATGCGTAGGCACACTTTACAAGGATGGAACTGCCAATCAGTGATTATGTGACAGATACCAAGTCAGTGCTAGATCAAAGCATTCGCGTGTTGCAAGCTATGGTGGATGTGGCTGCCAATGGTGGCTGGCTTCAAACTGCACTCTCCACTATGCACCTCCTTCAGATGATTATGCAGGTACATGAGAATTTGTGTTTGTATGGGTATTGGGTTCCTGCTATGGACACCTTTGTCTTCCAAAGCTCTCTGATCTTCCAACTGCATGTTGATCATTTCCAGTTTGATTCTATCTGTGCCTTTCTTCCCTCACTTGAGTTTCAGACATGAGATTGACTGGTAATCTATCTGCCTTTACAATGTGGATGGAAACACTTTGTGCGGCAACCAGGGCTTATGGTGGGACGAAGGTGAGCACTTGGGATTGAAGATGCTACCACATGTAGAGGGGTCAACTCTGACTGCTCTTCGACACCATGGTATTAGCAATCTGCATCAGTTGCTGTCCTTTACAGCTGACCGCATCCGAGGAATTTTGAAATCTATTTTTGTGCCCTCTCAAGTTACTGACTTCATGCAGGTGCGTGTCTCAAAACCTCTACTCCACAGTAGGTCAGTTTGTATGCCTGCTGCTTTGATTCTTCTTGGAAGTTTGATAGTGGGTCATCATAGTGACTGACGTTTGCCCTCATCTGCACCTACATCCGTGCTCTGCTTCTGAGCTTTTGACCAGCATACCTTATCAGGGCTGCTGTTTGTTATGGGAGTTGCAGGTATGGATGCGCCTGCCACGTATGGAATTGACTTGGAAGTTTTCTTCAAGCACAAAGGGTGAAGGGAGTGGCTCTGTTCTGCACATCCAGCTCCGGAGACAAACGTTAAAAAGGAGCTCAAATGCTAGAGCCTATGTTCCTCATTTCCCAAAGGTCTGTCTCTGTCTGTCTTCTCCATCATGTCAATGTCTGGGTTATGTTATAACACCTGTCAGTAGTTGGACAGCCCAAGTCTTTGTACCTTTCCAACTTGCTTGCTCGCTCCTGTGTCAAGAATCTGCAATCCTTCAGACCCAGTTTCACAATAATCAAGGAACTTCAAGCTTTCAAACGAATACTCTGTTATCCTGCTTGTCCAGATGTGGAATGGTGAAAGATGGGAAGCCATACCAAGAGACTACATGACAGCTGAGTCATTGAGCAGTGAATGATATCTGCACCCATACACAGTCATGTACTTTGCAACATCCCAATGGTTGGTTTTGTGGCTTTTGATGAAACAGGTCAAGGATGAAGGGTGGTGGCTAGTCATTGGCAATCCGCAGACGAGGGAACTCTATGCACTCAAACGTGTCAGCTTCTTGGACCACCTGAACTCAACACTGGTTTTGCCTGAATCTGTCATTCCTCATCAGGTGCAACTCTCTGTCAATGTCAATGCATTTTCTTACATGTAGGTGGCCGGTGCAATTTTTTTGCTGCAATTTTCAGGTGCTCAGAGATTATGTACTACACACCAAAACTGTTCCATCACTGTGTGCAAGAATTGAGCTGTGCAAAATCCTGCTGTACATTTATGGTGTGGTTTTTTTTATGCAGGATTTAAATGATTCCCAATGTTTGTTTGTTTGTTTGTTTGTTTTCTTTCCAGCCAATGAAATTGCACCTGGTCTCGGATTGCTATATTGGTCTTGACCAGGAGTATGAAATCCGAGGGTCCTCATGACATAACAAGGAGTGTATTGCATCACAAGTGAAATATTCTCCATGATGGTCAACTGTCGGGTAAAAACTCCACTGGATAGACAGCAATTGTGTACCTGGACCAAACTGGCGATTAGCAGCAGAACATGTTCACATATATAATAGGGTATGCTCACCCGCAACTATACACACTCGATACCATCTCTTCACAAATGCTATAAAATGCAGGTACCCTTCTTACATGGCCTGCCAAAATGTGTCACTGATGGGTGAAGGGATCACACATCCACTTTTTGTAGCAGTGGATGAAGTGTACATTTTTTACCTGGGGCCGTGTATGCATATGTAAGCACGTGTGTAGTCTTAACATCTTGTTTGTTCAAAAGATGTGAGTTCATACTTAGGATTTAGGGTCTTTTGGAGTGTTTTTATCTAGGTCCCTGGTATTGTGTTTCATACTTGGAGCTTCAATCTATATATGCACACCTGGATCTTGAGTATGGCACTTTAGGTTTAGGTGATGAGTAAATGAGCAAGGGGTGGGAGGCGGCAAAGTGTGGTACCTGAGTGATGAGGAGGGAGATTGGAGCTTCAAAGTGAAGATCTTTCTTTTGGGAGCTGTGTTTCACAATGATAACATCAAACGGTGCTCAAGAAAATCAGTAAAGCTCTTCTAAAAAATTGAATGAACTGAAAAGGGTTGTGCACTCTTGAAAAGAGTCTCTTGCTGTTTTTGCAAAAAAATCAATTGTGATCTATGCTTCCAAAGAATTACATGCCCAGTTTGTGAGCTGCTGCCATGACCCCCCAACTATCTTCATTGTGAGTGGGTGAAGTGGGAATAAATGACAATCTGACCAAAATTGTCTGGACTTGTTTGTCTTTATTGATTCATTGTGAAGCATTGTTTAAGGTTTGGAGTTTTTCCAATTGTCATGAAAACATATCAGGACTAAGGTTGATATCCGCTGGTATCAACTTAAAAAAAAAGAAGAAGATTGATACAAGATTGATACCAAATTTGATCATTTTAATGACATACCCAGACCATATTCATACCCCGCCTTCCATGATACTAGACATACCAGGACCAGTCTGGTATGTGTAAATCTAGATACCTGCACAACACTGGTCCTCACAACTAATTAAAATGAGCAAGTCACTTGATAGTACCATGCATAACAGAACATCACCGGGAGTTGTGAGTGGGTAATCTCTTCACATTCTTGAGTGAGGTCCATAAGAGGCTATATTTAACCTGGGAATTGTTAAATTTGGACTCAAAGCCAACCCAATCCTTCACAAGGTATCACTTCCATGAACCTTACTGGGGATTGTTAAATTTGGACTCAAAAGCCAACCTAATCCTTCACAAGGTATCACTTCCATGAACCTTACGAGAATTGTTAAATTTGGACTTGAGAGCCAACCTAATCCTTCACAAGGTATCACTTCCATGAACCTTACTGGGAATTGTTCAATTACGACTCAAAAGCCAACCTAATCCTTCACAAGGTATCACTTCCATGAACCTTACGAGAATTGTTAAATTTGGACTCAAAAGCCAACCTAATCCTTCACAGATATCACATCCATGAACCTTATCAGATTACAGTCGTCTTTCAAAAGAATAAAAGACGCTATCCACACCCGTTATTCCTTAGACAATAACAAAAGTTCCAGTAGGCTACCGGCAATCGTAACCCCATCGGGATACACCAATTGGTGGCAACCCAGAGCCTTCGCTTTTGGGTTAGCTGACTAGGCATGTGAAACAAATTTAGGCAACCAATGAGCACAACCCCAAGGAACAGTGCGGTTGTTTGTATCCTGAGGGTAATGTTATTATTTTGCATATCTTGACACTTTATTCTAAGCAAAAGATGATGAAACCCTGGCAATACCAGTAAACAAAACACCCAGCCAAGGGGGAACAAAAAAAAAGAAGGAGCAAAGACAGAGGGAGGACCCAAGTGGGAGCCCCAAGGACAAAACCCAAAGTGGGTGGGTCACAAAGGGGCAAAGGAACAAATCATGTTCCAGAGCCCCCATTTTAGATTCTCAAAAGTTAAAGTGATTTTATTGACTGAAAAAGCAGCAATTGGGCACCCCTACAAGCTCTGAAGACCCTCTCTTTAAAGAGTTGTTTTCTAGAGTGTGAAGAAACAGAACTTTAGCTCAAAGACAAAACTGTTGTGTTTTTTAGGGTTTTGATATCACGTCCTTCCCCATGGGCACCCCCTACCATATCAAAATCAAATTGCGCACATGATTATAGGTTTCAGTTGTGCGAATCGACGCACCTTTTGTTGCTGCATCTTTGGATACGACTTGTAGTAGTAGTCCATTTGTCTTGGATATTGGTGTGGTCAGAAACCGAGGGGCTATCGAGTGCAGAACGTCTTCTCAGTTGTTTGGCAACCGTATCGAGAGACCTAAAGTTACACAATGAACAGTCCTTAGAGCAAGATACCGTGAACCGAGCTTTGAGATTTTCAATCCAAGTTGTGGTAGAGGTTGCTGACATTTCCCATGTAATGAATACTAGCAAATTTACAGCAACTTTCTCCTTCAGCTAGTTCTCAAACAGAGACGTACTCTTCTACGGTTCATGAAAGGTCGTTTAAGTGTTAGGGATTTGTTTCAAAGAACTTAGTGTCTGCTCAAATCTAGTAGCCTTTCTTATCGCAATGTTTCAATCGCTCTTTTGCAGCCCAAATACATGAAACCTTAACACCATAAGAATAGGACCCAGGTCCATTGTCAGAAGCTTCACACCCTCAAGGCTAATGGGTTGCGGTTTAAACCAGTGGATACAGCAATGGCTTGTGCCACTGCAGGAATGGCAGGTAGAACAGGGACATCGCTTGAAGATAGGCTTTGCATCCCCACCGCTTTGCTGTTTCTGCAGACATTTCAGTGCAGGAAACATTGCCAGCCTTCAGCCTTCAGAACACGTAGCACTTCAACACTCTCTTCTCCCTATTAAATCTTGCAGAGGACTATTGGGTTGTGTTCATCTGTAACCATGCTTCGCAGCTGTTTAGGTCTTCATAATTTTCGTTTTCTGTTTTTTTCTCATCTTGTGCAAGCTCAATCCCACAATCTTGAAGTCAATGGTCAAATTTTAGACGAGATCACTTCAGTTGCATGTTTCTGGTCAGACCGAACAAGTTTATATGTACATCAGTAAACCTGCCAGAAGCGCTGTTGAAGTCTGCCAAAATCAATGTTGAAGTTGACTTTAGCCTCGAAGGTACTCAAGTTTGGGTGGGAGTGATGTACCTGCATCAGACCTTGTTGATCTCCACCTCCACCTTAGGTAGACTCCATATCCTGTATCACATCGTGACCAATTTCTATTGTCTCAGATAGAACAAAAACATATGACATTAAACACAATTTGCTCAATTCTTTGACATGACACATAAAATCTTTTCTGTGGATTCATTAGAAGTATGCAGGTCAAACCTCTCAATGTCTATAACAGTTTCTATGTGAATGAAACATGCATGATAGTAATCAATTGCAGACAAATATTGTCTGAAAAACTCCAACATATTATTCAGCCTTTGAACGCACATCACGGTTGTACACAGGGTCTTGTGCTACATCCTGAAGATGTACCTGTTTTTCCTACCATCTCAACATTTTGCGGGTATCAGGCTTCCTGTCACAGGGGATTGTGGCTTCTAACAATGACTCTGAAGGGAGCCAGGCTCTATCAGACCTCATTTGTACTGCATAACTGCAGCGAAAACCGAATTCATCCCCTTGAGGAATGGCTCTACCACCTCAGCAAAAAGAACAACCTCAACGCTGAAGAGATCCTTTGCAAACTATCCCTTCTGTCTGCACTATTTTGTTTTCACAACAAGATAATATGGTACACGTTGGAGTTTTGTCTTGTCCAGTTTTGAGGCTAGAGCTACGTGTTCTGCCATTTCTTAACCCAAACTTCTGGTGAGGCGATGTCTCTTTGGTGGATCTGAAGGGAAGTGTGAATGCTGTAGCATGGACCACATCACATGCACATCATCATAGCCGCAGGAGCGCACATCACTATAAAGTTTTGAAATCCCATTTGCTGCAAAAAAATCCAGAACAATTCATTAGCTACAGCATCGCAACCCATTTAATAATACGATCAATTTGCTGCAGGATGACTCAGGAAAAAAGAACTAGACTGCTTGATTTGCCTTGCCTGACAACAGCTAAGAGGTTTCTTATCTCTTTAAACTTTCATCAGTGACAATTCAGAGAGGCCACAGACAAGGTATTGCAGATAACACAAAGTCGGAGAGTTTGACAAGAGAATCGATGTCTGATAGACTCGATCAAGCTGGACAGCTAGTGGGCAAGGAGACAGACAGCAGCAGTGATTCAAGGAAAACAGGGGAGACACAAGCACTGTGAGATAGCGAGGAAGCATGTGTCTGTCAAAGCCTGGCAGGAGCATCAGGATTTTCAGTCTGAGATAAAGCAGGTACATCGTAGAGGAATGAGTTCTAGACAAGAAATTTTTGCACATCGGCGACAGTTGTATTGTGAGCATCTTAGGAAACGCTTCGACGCTTCGACTCCTTCTCCTCCTCATCTTCTCTACCTCGTGAATGTCTATCCCCTACACTAATCAAGGAATTATGGTGCAGTATGTTGGTGAGACAAGAGTTTCGAGCTTACCACGCTTGTGTCTGCGGGGACGCAGCCTGGACACCATAGCATCCCAGATTCGCCGGAACGGACTTGTCACCTTCCGCAGCCATGATGATCCCATCTTCCTTCCTTACCCCCGGTACAGTTCTCCTCGTTCGTTCAGGCTTCCAATCCCCGCCCAACTATGCTCCGAAGCTTGGAAACAGAGAAGAAAGCGAAGCTGCAATAAACGAAGGCAACGCGATGGAATTCCGATAGAAACCTCCGTCCGCGCGAAGCCAAATGTTGAAGCGAGCATTCAGAACGTATCAAGTATGAGAAAGACGACGAGAGTACTCAAGGCCTCGTGGTTTCGAAATCTCAGTACCTCCACAAAAATTCACAAGAAATTTCTAAAGCTTCTGCACTAACAGTCTCCTCGTCCTCGTCCTCCTCAACAACTGTTTCTGAGATAGATGATGCAAGAATAGAGAATCGACGATGAGAAATCCAATAAGCTCGTGCTAAAAGAGTCGAAGAGATGAACCGCTTTGTAAAATTCTGTTGCTCCGTTTTGTAAATCCGACGACAAAACTTAAGAGAAGACCGTGAGGAGTTGACTAGTTATTCTGTAAATCTCTTTTTCTCCTTCTCTCTCTATCTCACTCTGTCTCTCGTTCTCCCTCTATCTCTCTTGCGCAGTTTGGCAGATCGTCAATCTACGAATTCTATTGCCTAGCTCTGAAATACTACAAAACACTCTTATCTCTCTCCTTATTCTTGCACAATTTGCACATCCTCAATCCTCGAATTCTATTGCCTTGTTCTGAAATACTACAAAAAACAATGACTCGCTCAAGTTGAATGTGTGCAATAGTACTACTTTTTCAAGGAGTTTGGCGATCCGCTCGCTTCAAAACAAAAAAAGAAAAGAACGAAAGAAAGAAAGAAGAAATTATGTTTTTATCCTATCAAGTGCTTTCGAAGGTTCCGCAAGTCCTTAAAACTCCCGTCTCTCTTTTCTTTTATTTTCTTTTTTGTGTTTGGTGCCTTCTTGAGCAAAATTGGCAGTCGAAATGATAAAACACAAAAAAAACTCTGCAACTTGCTTTGCTCTAATTACCGTGACATAATAGTTTGGAGATTACTACAACTTCATTAACAAAAAAAAAAACAGCACAGAGAGACTAAATAATGATGGATTGCAACAGCAGCAGGGCGTTTTTGTGCGGTGTCTACCTTGTCCACCTCTTTCTCTTGAAGCCTGATTGACTGACTGACAATGGCGAGTGCCGCAAGCGCGTTGGCCAACACACCGAGAGACAACAGCAATGAGAGAAGAAGGAGAAAGAAAAAACACACAAACGAACGCCGCAACGACACATCCTCGCAGCGCAAGAAACAAAAGGAACGCTTGCAGGCACACAAACACGTAGGTAGGGCACCTCCAGAGAGAAGCTCCAGTGTTTTTTCTTTCGCCATTTTTCGAAAAAGAAATTGGCAAAATAAAATTTGGAAAAATTTGGTTTTTCTAATGTTAATTCGACTAATTTCGCTAAAATTTTCGTATATTTCGCCAAAAAAAGAAAAAAAAAACAACACGCAGTTTCACACGTACCTGCAGAGACTGCTGTCGACAACGCTCTCTTTTTCCCACTACTACACACGCGTTGAAACTTCTCTTTCATGCCCATGGCTACTCCGAACCACATCCTAACCTCTCCCCTAACCTGGTAACTCGTTTCCGAACCTGTTTTTACCTTCCCCGAACCTGTCTTTAGCTCGCAAAGTTTTTTTACCAGGTAAAAAAACTCAATGGTAAAAGCTAAAATCAACTTCAGTAAATGTGGAACGGGCATTTTGTGAATTTTTTTTGTTGCAAATTCAATGATTTTTTTGGGGAAACAAATCGACGAAAATTGAGAGAAAAATTCAAAAAGAATTTTAAAAAATTGCCAAAATTCTAAACATGGCTCAAGTAGGTAGCCAAAAAAGATATAATGGTGTTTAAGCATTTTTCATTTCATATTTTGTAACTAACCAAATTTGGCTAAATTAGCTTATGGACGATTGTCACCTTTTTTACATCACAAAATTGAAAAACAAATAAAAATTGAAAAATTGAAAATGAAAATAATTTGTTAAAGATTCGTCAATAAATCCATGGAGGGGAATATTTTGTCACAATAATATTCTCATTTTTCTGGAAAAAAAAGGCGAAAAAAAATCAAAAACAATATTTTCAATTTCTTTTTGGGTCACATTTTGAATCTAATTTTAGTTTTGGTAGCATTATTTTAACTAATTAAAAAATAAATTAAGATAGGTTTTTAAGTATTGCTTATTTGATGATTTTTTTTTTTGTTGTTCTTATGAACTTTTAATTGCTAGTCTTGATTACTTGACAATATTAATCAACTCGAAGGTTATTTTGACAAGCTAACATTTAAAAAAGCAAGCCAACAAATACAAAGAAACCCAAGAAATTTTTAAGGGGAAAAATCATTCCATACCATATACGTACGTGCATAAATTGTTGAATAAAATGCAATTTTGAACCTAAACCCTAAACCCTAAAACCTAAAAAACGATGTCTCTTCCTTGGTGCCATAGCGTCTATTACACATTACACCATTGTGATGCATTGCTCCTAGTCGGCATGCAATGTTGTTGTTGCCAAAATTGAGAAATCAACTTGTCTTGTGCAACTTGTGGACCGACCACCCATCATCTTAAAATCCAAAGTGATGAAAAAAAATCAAAATTTTTTTAAATTTTTTTTTCAAAACTTGGTGAATTTCCTGAAAAATAAAATAAAATAATGATAAATATTTTTCATTTTATTTCTAAATTTTCTCATTTTGGAAAAAAAATAAAATTTCAAACCCAAATAAAAAAAAGGGCTCCAAGAGGCCTCTTACACTTGAATTTAACAACTCTCTTTATTTTAGAATAGAATACCGTTTAATGATCGCTTTCCCCACCCACAAACGTTTCATAAAAGCCCCTTTAAACACTCAAAGACCATTTACGTCTTTACATCTGGACGAATGAATAATAGTCACCGTCCAAATCCATAGTAGAAAAAAGCTTTTAAAGGGCTTAAAAATGACCACTGCAAAATGGACCAGTACTCAGTGTGTCGTCACTCTGGATAATAAAATTAAATGTCTAAGTTTTGCTGTTTTTTCTTTTGGCAACCCCACCAACAAAATTGTGACAGGAACTGCATATACACGGGGACTACTAAATAGCAAACCACCTGGACCAATCATTATGATCGACCAATCAGAAATACTGAGCCGCCAGTCAGGTCTAATTCATTACACTGTTTTTTTTGTTTTGAGGTGCAGAATTGCGTTGCGCCTTTTACCAGCCACGGCAACCTGCACGAATGTAGTGCAGAAAAAAACCAATTTCCTGAGACAAACCGGCACATTTTGACATTTTCCCAATAAACTTTACTTTCTGGAGTCACATACTGAGCGCCGGTGGAGATGCTCTAATAACCATCTGGTCGAGGGTATTGTTGGCCTGGAACTCTACCTTAGACCTCAATCCGTCACAACCATACAACTGCTACAGCTCACAAAATTGTTACATTGGGGAAGGCCTTGTTGTCATGTCATCTCGCCTTAGACCTTGGGTCACACCCTTGCTTCTCAAGGCATAAAAAATAGAAACATAAAAATCGATCTTGGGTGATTATATAAATTTTCAGATAACCTATGGTTAATGTTATAATTTTATAAAAAAAATGATTTAATCTATGGTTCTAGTTAATTAAAATTTATCAAATCAAACATATCCATGATCAATTATAAATGAAGTGATGGGTTTTGAAAATAGTTATGTAAAAATCATTTTTTCGGCATTCAATAATTTATGATTATGTTATAAATTGGTTATTTGAGAAGTGAATCATAACATGGCGATTGTGCAAAAAATGTATCTAAATATAAATCCAACCCTCTCCCAAGAATTCAATCATGCATAGCCCCATGCTTTTATTTATTTATAATAAGCAAAGGACACACATGAAAAAAAATAAAATTATTAGATAAATGATTTTAAATCTATCTATGAAGGAAGGTACAATAAACTCCTTTTATAATCACACGTGTTTTTGTCACATTTTTGTTTGTGTCACATTTATTTATTTATTTTTGTTGGTAACCATCTATTTTAGTAAGAAACTCCATTCTTTAAAATCATTATCACATTCGTTAATAACACAAAATATTTGTAATTTTTTTTTTATAAATGTGATTATAATGGGGAAATCTAAGGCAATATTAGGGTTTTGTAAACTGTAATTTTTTTTGGCAATGTTAGTATTGTTTTGTGTTCAAATTGTGCAAACTAACAAAAAAAATGAATCCAATTGAAGAAAAATAAAATAAAAATCGACAACTTTTTAATGCAATCAAATAAAAGATATGTGAACTTACCAAGAAAGCAAAAAAAATCTTAATTAAAAAAATTTAGTTAACAAAAAACACAAGCTAATAATTAAAGAGCTCAAACTCAATGTAAATTGTCAGATTAAAATAGGCAAAACTTATAACCTTATTCAAATCTAATAATGCATAGTAAAGCTTAAAATAACCCATGTAAAAAAATTAAACAATTGCGATCTTTATACTAGCATTAAAAAAATTATTTTGTAAGGATTTTTTTAAAATTTTTTTTTTGTTTATAATCACAATCTTGTAAGGGTTTATATGGAATGTGACTACACAAGTTTAAATCACAATTCATTAGTTTCACAAAAGAAGTGGTCACCAAGGGCATGATTATAAAGGGGTTTTGCTGTAGTTTGTTTGTTTTGTTTGTACTTATGAGATCCACCAAACTTGGATGCTTCAGATTGTGTTCTTGGTCTCGTTGGAAAGGTCTCGAGGAGGAGAGGTGCATAGGCTTGGTTTCATGGCATTTGGAATTGCAGTGTAGAAGTTCTCGAATATTGAATGACTTCTTCACTGAAAATTAAATTAAATTAAATTAAATCGTAGCTGAAGAGTTCGGAGCAAATGGAATGTGCCTTTGATATCGTTGGAAAGATCTCGATGAGCTGGATTTAATGAAATTTATTTGGTAATATTTGGATTCAGAATGTGGGAGATATTGATTTTTAAAGTGATTTTCCAGCTGTCAGTCACACATTGGTTCCCTGCTGGTTTTGGATGATGATCAGAAATATTGCAAGACACATTCATCCAAGAAAGGCCTGGATGTCCACACCTCCGGATGGTTTTGGACGATGATCAGAATATTCCTAGAACCTTCATCCACGAAGGGCTGGATGTCCACTTCCGGCTGGTGGTTTTGGACGATGATCGGAATATCCCTAGAACCTTCATCCAACAAGGGCTGGATGTCCACTTCCGGCTGGTGGTTTTGGACGATGATCG
>Ga0116231_10003431_pt1 | contig 32932 bp, 18 predicted proteins | sample S1TSphgellanicum_2_FD_89695 | JGI IMG/M metagenome (GOLD analysis project Ga0116231, IMG submission 89695) | Host-associated microbial communities from peat moss isolated from Minnesota, USA - S1T2_Fd - Sphagnum magellanicum MG | ecosystem: Host-associated > Plants > Peat moss > Unclassified... | reverse complement strand
TGCTTTGGCGCAGGTATTTGACGGTCCGCGCCGCGTCTAGGGCTGCTGCTTCGTCTGGGTCCACTGCTGCTTTCCTCCCCGCCCCCCCCCCTTTTCCCCTTGTGCACCACCCTTCTTTCTGAAGAAGCTCTTGTGATGGATTTATCTCCACCCCTCGGAGAAGGATTTCACAAACAAATCGGCCATACCCATTTTTGTATGTGTATCTCTTATAATTATCCAGGTACGCAGAACAACAAGCGAGCGACGATTTCTGTTCCTTCCTGCAACTCCCGAAACCTCTTCTTCTTCAAGTCTGTCGCCAACATCAACATCATCATAGCAGCTTCTTCACAGAAGAAACGGAACACCCCCCAAAGTCCCAAAGAAAAACACAGCCCTAATGCAATCCCTCTTCCTACTCCTCCTCAATTCTCACCTCTCCTTTCCTTCTCGCCACTCCCCTTCCCCTATCATCATCATCACCTGGGTGCCAATTCTGGTTCCCCAGAATTGATTTCCCTCAAACAACAAGCCTATCTCTGAAAAACCTTTCCTCCTCTTCTTCATACTCTAAGAGTCCCTCCATGTCCCCTTTCCCCAAATTGGAACAACAACAACAACAACAACAAAATACTGTGATTCTCCCAATTGGGTACCTACATCATCAGTCCTCCCCCCCACACCCCCTTCCACCACAAAAACAAAAACCCACCCGATCAAAACTTTGACAAAACAACATTTTGCTACTGCTTTCCACGCATTTTCTTGTGCCTTGCTTGGAAAAACAAGACACTACTGCAACAAACACACACACACACACACACAAACTAAGTTTGTTTTCTTTCCGCAAGGGAAGAACCAGACACCAAAATTGTAACCAAAAAAAGACCCACTGAAGGGAAAAAAAAAAAACACCAACAACAACAACTGAAAAAATTAGTTGCTTTTGAATCTGAAATTCTCTACACGAAGCGGAATGACATAATTATTGCACAAGCGACAACGCCAAGACTTGAGAATTTCTTCCTCTTCTTCTTCTTCTTTGTTTTTTCTTTCTTCTTCTTCGTCTTCGCAGAACGGACGAAGAAGGAGGTCCGTTTGTGTCCGCCTTCTTTCTTCTTTCCTACTACTAACCGCGGTTTGTTTTTTAACCTGAGATCACGTGGTGGGGCACAAATGGTTACTTGAAAGTGGTTTTCTTTTTCTTTTTTTAATAATTTAAATAATTTTATATAAATACTTCATACTAAAAGTTAAAAATTACCCTGCAATTTACCTACACTTTTTGGCTTGTTCCAGTTTTTACTTTTTACTACCTAGTCTTCTTCTTCTTCTTCTTCTTTCTTCTTCTTTAGCCTTCCCTTAGTACACTAGCCCTCCTCTACCAATTGTTTTGGTTAAGTCTTTTCACATTACATGCCAATTCCGCATCCGAATATGGCACCCCAATAAGGCGAGCAAGCGATTTGCCAATAAGGCGACAATGGGTTTTCTAAGGCTAAACCCTAGAAAACCCATTGGTTTCACTTAAGAAGAAAACACACAAAAACACACGGAATAATAAGATCCCCACAACTTAGTTATGTCCAAGGTCCTATACTATTAGGGTCGGTATAGGACAAGGCCAATCGCCAAGTCCAACCCTAAATTTCCGGACTTTCCCGGTCCCCGCCTTGGGGCTTTACCACCTATCGGAAAGCAAAAGGCTAAGGTTATCATGAACCTAATCCGACCTTGCATTTTGGGATTGTTTCGCACCTACCCATGGTAAAGTAAAGGGGCATAGGTTAACGTGAACCTAATCATAGGTAGGTAGGTAAGTAAGTAGGTAAGTAGGTAGGTAGGTAGGTAGATCATGAGGCATGGGACCACGCTTTTGGGCAATTTCAAACAAATTTTTAGAACTTTTAACATTGCAAGCCACCGATTTTCAGAAAGACTATGGACTTAAATCAAAAAATTTCTTTCCAAATCGATGGTCTAGATCAATCGGGATTACATTGACAATTAATCTACACCATCCATTTGGAAATAAACTTTATCAAGTTGACATGCAACCTTGTGTATAAGGTGCCATTTTTCTATAATTAATAAGGTGTTCTAGAGCCAAGAAGTCTTTGAGTTTTAGCCATATTTGTTGTGTGAGTGCACAAAATAAGTGTCGATTATTTTAATATTTTGAAAAAGCTTTTTTGCCTTTGACAATTTTTGCAACGTTCATTTCATCTTTTTCTTATCTCAAAAGGTGAATTTTTGATTTTTTTGGGGGGGTTTTTACAAGTTTTATTTTTAAAATTGATCTAATAAACTAAAGGATAATTTTAGTTTCAATGGTTTGGAAATATTACACAATTCATCGTATAAAAAAAGAACATGAAAAATGATCCCCATGAGCATAATGTGAGTTGATGTTGAACTCCTCATGCATTCCAACAAAAATTTGAATTTTGCATGAATTAAGATTAAAAGATTTTTCAAAACAAATAATGTTTTTTTTTTGTTTTTTTGTTTTTTTGTGTTTTTATTCAAATATAATTTGTGTTCATTTGATCCTTTAGATTTAGTCATGTTTGGCATTTTGACATCAAACATCAAATCATTGGCATAGACATTAAATATCGACATACATTCGTCATTTTAATGTAATTTCAAAGACAATGAACATGAAGTGTCCTAGGATTTTCTTGATTTTTTTTTTGTCTTAGGTGAAATAGGTATTGTGCCTATTACACGTCAAATATATATATAATAAATGTTTTTGAATATTGAATGTTTTTTTTCATTGAAAATTCAATTAAATCATAATTTAAAATTTTCAGAGGAATTGGGATGTGCCTGTGGTGGTGTTATTGGAAAGATCTTGAGGAGCAAGATTTAATGGAATACATTTTGTATGATTTGGATTTAGGCTGGGAAAGATATTGAATTTTAAGCAATTTTTTTCACTGAAAAGTCAAATAAATCACCCAAAAAAACCATGTTTTGGAAAGAAAAATCAGTTGAAAACATGATCATACTTGAAGGTCTAGCATTCAATTCAAGTATGAAGAATGGAAATGTGCCTTTGGTATTTTTGGAAAGATCTCAATGAGCAGGATTTAATGGAATTTATTTTGTAAGTTTTGGGCATAGGATGTGGGAAATATCAAAATTTTAAATGATTTTCATCCGTGCAAATTCAAATAAATTACAAAAACCAGGTTTTGAAAGGAAAATTCAGTTCAAATGTGGTCACACTAGCAGGTCATATTTAATTAACTCTTCAAAAATTGGATATAGGGTTTAGGGTTTAAGGTTTAATTTAACCCTAAATCATAAACCTTACCCCCGCAAAAATAAAATAAAAAATCATATGTTGCATTTCCCTTATTTTGAAATGGGTTCACACTTGGGCCAACGGCACAAGCCATACTAGTGAATCATTATGAATAGAAATATCATGTTGTTTATTATGTTATTGTGTTCCTCTTGGTACAAGTCCAACTTTGTTCACCATGTGCTTGGTTTTGTGTGTGCAATGGGATCATTACAATAATGAATTGTTTGGTTAGAGCATCCAAACAAAATGTGAATTGATGGAAAACAACTACCATATGTGATGATTAAATAACATTTTAGTTGTAGTCTTTTATTATTATCCTTGCTTGGAAATGTGAGTTTTGTTTAATTGTAACCAATTTATGTCATATTTAGGCACTTTTATAGATGTTTTCCTAGGTGGGACAAGCATCCACTTATTTACTTTTACATAGGCAATAATTTGAGGGCATACTACATCACAAACCTTCACACTCCAAGCACCAAGTAAGGGAATGAAATACCAAGTGTGGTTTGAGCAAAGTTGGAAACCTTACTCATTTTAAATCATCATGGATTCACCATGAATGAAACCTTAATAGGATGTATTATTTTCTTTATGGTTATTCATGCAAATCTCCATGGCCTCTCCTAGAAATGACAATGTTTTGAACTTTTGAACATCTTGTTTTCAAATTACAACATCTTAGGGTTTCGCACTTTTGAAAACTATTTTTTCTTAATATACACAACCAATTGGGATGTGCAAGGTCATTACTTTATTGGCCATATCAAGAGCTTTTCCAACATGATATGAAACTTTTGCTTTGGACATGATTTTCTAGCATATATAATGGTCATAATTGTTTTTGGCAATTTATGTCCATGATTTTCAAACATTCATAACTACCAAGAAAATTTTAAAAATTGGGTGTGACAACCCAACTTCCTTCATTGAAATTTTCAAAATCAAAGCAAGCTCACTCGATTTAAACAATATTTAATTGACTTTTCAAACATCACTTTGAAGATTTGGGACTCTTATGGAGGTCCAATTCTCAAAATTCAAATACATGTTGGGACCTTTTGAAGTGTTTCCCTTCTATTCTCACATACTTATTTTGTTGTATGGATGAATGTTTCACACCTTTTTGCATTTTTCATGTATTGAGTTTATTTTTTATTTTTCATAAAACCTTTTGTTTAATTTTAAACAAATTGTTGATTTGCATGCGCTTTGGTTGCAAACCTATAAAGTTCACAAAATTGGTAATTTTAATTTTTAACATGGAGAACACATGTTGCAAGTTTTACAAATGGTTATCTTTGATCTTCACAAATTTCCCTTTGTTAATGTGCAACTATGTTTCATTTTTAAAAAAATCAAATTTCATATTTTAGCTTGTGAAGAACATTTCTTTGTGAATATGAAAATTGGTTGAAAGTTCAAAGCTAATGTATTGACATATAAAAATCCATGTTTGAGCAAATTGAACAAAAAAATCTATAGTTTGTGAACTTCAAATGATTAAATTGATTTTCACCCCCTTTGGGTTTTCAATTTCATTTGGATTTGTTTTAACATAGTGAATCATTTTTCACATACTAAAAACAAATGAGAAAATAACATATGGTTTCATTCTCACCTATAATATTTGTTACTACTGTAATAGTGGGCTAGTATGAAAATGAACAAACAATTGAGAAATACTTAATTTACCAACTAAATGTGATAGAATGGCACAACTTGTAAAAAACATGAAATTGTCATCTAAATATTCAAAAGTTATGAAAAAAAATTTAGTAGATCTTTGAATAAGTTTCAAAATCATGCATTTATTTGTTTCATTTGAATACATGTGAATAAAGAAAATGCATGTCAAAGTTTGGATTTCCAGCATGTTTTTCATTGAACATTTTAAACTCAAAATTTGCTCATTTGTACTTAAAAGAGCTTGTGTGCCTTGTTGATTAAAATGTTCAAAAACATTTCATGAGGTTGTTAATACAAACTTGAACAAGCATGTATTATAACACACATGTACATACACAAGCTTGTATGTGTGCATGTATGTGTATGTGTATGTATACATGTATACATCAACAAACATATATGTACACTTTCTAAAATACAAATGATATGTGGCCCTATGATGATGGATGACACATGGCTACCATCATTGGATGCACCATATGGTCATATTTCACAAAGAAAAAACAATTGTCCGATTTTTTAATCCATATTTAACTAGTTCCATTCATTAAGGGATTGGCTAAATCTCTTACAATTAATTTGTCCAAGTTCACAAAAAATCTAATGGATCACATGGTGAACTCACCCACATTTCTTAATAGTGATTATTTTTTTTATTGACTTACCTACATAGTAACACATACTTATGACATTCACCTACTTACATTGATAGTTACCTAAGTAGTGTTAGGAGGAAATATGAAAGTTTACAAAATAAGGGTTACCATAGTTTATGTAGGTGGAACTTTGATAATTCAATTGTGGTTCATCCACAATTACGTCATAGGGTAGATGCAAGTTAGGGTAATTCAAAAGCGACAATAGTCCCAATCCCAAAAGTCCATATTTTAATAGTAGAATGGAAAAAATAGTTTAAAACCAATTTTGAATGGGCTTTATGTGGTGATTTATAAACTAATAAAGTCCATATGAAAGGTTGCCCATTTAGACAATTCTTTGACATACATGTTAAGGGGGAAAAAATATCAATCCAATAAAAAATGACCAAGATAGGGACTTAAGAAAATAAGGTTTAAATTTGGTCATTCAAAAGTCCATAATTATTTGTTGGTAAAATATTTTGTTGTAATTTAGTTTTATCCATTTTTTTTTTCATCAAGTATCATAAATTGAGTCCCTATAAAAATATTGAGACGGAATCATAACAAAAATGCATTTTAATGCTAATGCAAAACCCAAACCATAGTCCATATGTTCATTTTAAAAGTCCATGACTATATGATTGGTGTGTGTTTATTGAATTTCATCCCTAAATAAATATTCTTATTCAAGTTGGCAATCTTAATTCCTAAATATTTTTGTCAAATTGATAATTTTACAATGTGTTTGTGGCATCTGAATAGAATACACTTTGCAAAAAGTCTAGAAAAGGACAAAAAATGAACCACCTTATAAGGTGTGCATTCACCCCATAGTGGGTTTCAAAAGGATGGTGCATTGATGGGTGTTGGGTCAAACATATTTTTATTACATAATTTAATTTTAACCCAATTTTACTTCAATGTCTATAAAGAAACGCAGTTCTTGAAAATTCTATAATTGTTTTATTAGGTGATTATGTCTTTTACCCATATACACATGTGTTTTATATTAATGTTAGCTTGTTTTTCCATTTTTTCATAATTGATGGGACAAGGTCTTTGTTGAGTTTCTTTTTGAGTCCCACTCTAGATTTTGAAAAAAATAAATTGAGACTTATCAAAACACCTTTAGTTACCAATTTCCTAGGTTTCATTTTTTGACAATACTCACATGTTATGCATAATGGTTAGTTTTGAAATACCTAACTTGAAAAACACCTAGTATAATGTCAATGTAAGTTTTTGAAAATAAAAGTTATCTCCAAAATAAATTTTCATTCCTCACGTGCATTTCACTCAATTGCCAACTCACATGGGTGAAATTCAAATTAAAGCAAAGCTGAAATGGAGTTAAAATTGGAGAAATGCAACCAATTGAAAATTGATAGCTCAAATATTTCAATCTTGAAAGATTTCAAAAACATGTGACAAAATATGGAAAGGTATAGATTAGTGCATCCATAATCATTTGAACACAACCCCAATTGTTTAAATTAAAAATTTGAACTCTATTGAATTTTCTTTTATGAAAATATTCAAAATTACAAATCTAAACATTACAAAATCACCTTCATGCATGCCTCATCATTGAGGGCCTATTGACGGCTAATTTCTTATAGTATAATAAACAAAGCCAAAAAAAAATTCAACAATACCAAGAACACAATTGATGGCTAATTGTTTGGGATATCTCAACATGGTTCAAAACAAAACAAAACAAACAAATGACTTTCCTTATTAACTAGTTGTGGCCACATATTTTGCCCCAACATGAGCTTTCCATTAAATTTCTTCCATCTAGCCATGCCCACATTCACCTCGCAATTTTACAAGCCAATCATTGACCAAATGCAAAGTTGTGTGAGTTAAGAACCATTTGCGAATCAACTTGTAAATCATTAGAAGGTGACATTAGTCACTATCTTTTGTGGGAACCAATGTTTTCAACATTGTTTACTTATAAGGTTTTAGGCTACTTACAATTTATAATGGAAAGCATTTGTTCATGTGCAACAAGAAAAAGGCTCCATTTTAATGGCTTTCCATTAGGTTGTGATTACAACATATTAACCCTAGGCACTTATGCATGTTTTTTGGGGTTCATGAACCATGTTAAGCTAGCTAATAGCCTATGGCAAGGATCCCATTGACAACTAGTAAAGCAACTTGCACATAAGTAAGCATGTGAACTTCTTCCTTCATTTAGTTTGCCCTCACTTATTTTCATCAATGAATTCCACTTATGATGATGGTGATTTCTAGAAAAACCCAACATGCACTTGACTTTCTCATCATCTTTGGATTCTCCACATTTGCAAACAAGTTTAAGGTCATGTAATGAAGTTTTATAACCATGGGGGGATTTGAAGAAGAGGTACCTAAACTATTTGACAAGGTTATCTTAGCTTTCTACAAGTGCTATTTGATGCAAATAATCATGAGGCTAGTATGTGTGAAAAAGAAGTCATAAAAAAATGAAACTCCATAAGGAGAACAAGGTAACATTTGCATTTTTGTTTGACAAATTTAAAAAGTAATTATTGGGAGTTTGGTAGGAAGGTGACATACATGGGGGTAGTGTAAAAACAAATTCAACAAAATAAGGACAAGTATGATGATAAGAAAAAAAATAATGTCACATGTGCTCCACCTTCAAATTGACTTTGGTATGAATATTGTGATTATTTATTTATTGGTACTACTAAAATAAATGGAGTGCCAAAGGTGTTGATCAAGGAGTGAAATGCATTTTCCATAAAGAGACCAAGGTTGTGAATCTTTTTGATGAAAATGATTTTTTTTTAAAACTCAAAAGATTTTTAAATTTTCCCTAAGATGCAAACTCTTACATTTGAAAATGGGGTTTTATTGCCAACTTCTAGTTCTAATACACCAAAGACATGGCATGCAAATTGTTTTTGTTCAAAGTCAATTTAACAATAAGTTAAAAACCAAACCTTGAACTAACCATGCCATGATAAACTCCTTACATAATAATAGTAAAATTTGTGCATGTAACATTAAAAAAAAACATCTAGATATGAAAAAAAACCTTCCTTCTAAAAGTGGGATTCATTATTAAAAGATCAAAGAAAGACCTTAGAATTTTCAAAAATGATGAAAGGCTACTTAAGGTGCATTTCCATGAATGGTGTTCACCCACTATTTAACTAAATTAATTCAATGGAATGATGGCAAAAATGTTTTATGTTCTCACTACCACTTAACCCAATAGAAAAGAACCAACATTTGACAATTGTAGGTGTAGAAATTTAAATATGACTAGAAACCAACCCATTAATTTTTCTCTTACATAGTTGATTTGGATATTCCAGTTACTCACAATTTGTAAGTCTAATGGGAATCTTTGGCTTTAAAGTTGGGGGGCACCAACTAAAATATTATAACATGGCAAATTCCACATTTCAATGTCAAATCATTATTTTATTTTGAAAGTTCCATGTTGAAAAATAAGTTAGTTAAAAACATTGTGTGAATTTTTTTTTTCAAATTAGAACATTTTTGAAAATAATATAATTAATGTTGAAGCTACCAAGGTACTATAGTATTAATGAAACATCTATTAGAAAAATGGGTGGGTGTGTCAAAAAAAATCATGAAAGCCCTAGCAAACTTAATAGGGGCAATAAAAAGAATGGGTGTGATAACAATGAAAATGTACCCTAATTACCAAGTCATTAAACATTCAAACAATCATTTTAAAATCATAAACATATTGTGTCACAACCTATACCCTTGATTTATAAAACATAAAAGGATTTTATGCACATCCACATCACCCAAATCCATATTGAAGTTGTGAAAGACCACTATGTAGAATTCACTAGTTAGTTTATTTTGAAGAAATCCAATTTCAAAAAAAAACTTATGAATTTAAATGGCTTCAATTATGGCTTTGGATAAAACTATATATTTTGATTTACTAGCCCAATCTGCATTGAAAAAAAAATAATAAACCACCCAAAAGAGGCTAAAGGCAATAACATAAAATGTGTAATTTACAAAAGTGCAAACAAATATTTATTGTGATCAAATATGAAAATGTAAACACAAAAGGAACATAACAAGGCTATGGAACAATATCATACTTCGGTTTAGTGTTGAAAAAAGTCAAAATAGTGGGGTTCCTGCCTTTATTTATATCCTTATGGGGATTTTGCTTAAGGAAGTTTCCATGTGCCCATCAACCAAGGAAGTTTTTAAAAATGCTTATTAATTATAAGTGAACAATGAATTAACTGAAATTTAATTAAAAGTTATTTATAAAATCAACTAAGAGTGCATTAAAAGAACTTGGAATGAACTAAAAGTTAATTAAAATTTAATTAGAAATGAACTAGAAGTTTATTAAAATTGAACTAAAAATTTACTAAAAGTGAAATAAGGGTTAACTAATAATGAACTAAAATTTAATTATGAATCATGGATGAACATCCATGTGAATGAACACCATTTGTCAATGTGAAAGGGTGCTCGTGAAAGGTAGCCTTGTTAGTTTGATGTTGATATTGCATGCCTACAATGGTAGTGCTTTTAATGTATCTCAAAGTTTGTTTTATTACTTGCCAATGCCAAGGTCCTATATTGGGAAAAAATTAGGTTAAAAAATTGATGGTGTATATGGTGTCTCATTTTGTATATACACCCATTGCTTGGGAATAAGGTATAAAGGCCATTAATTTTTATTCTTCTTGAGATTGAGGGCAATCATCTCTTGAAAGTTTATTTCCACTTGCAAGTGGGTTGGAAATAACATTGGATTTGAACATGTTGCATCAATGTAACACACCATGTAAATAATGGTCTTGTAAAATGAATAATTACTTTTTGATTTGATTATAAATGATTTGAAGGCCAACAATTGAAAGAAAATTGATTTCATAGGTCATATCAAATTCATTTTTTAATAGAATCTTCAAATTTTTTCTAAGTGCCAAATTAGGAATGACCATTATCCCATCATCCACATAAATGGCTAATTATCATTTTCATGAATTTGAACATATATGGCAATATCTCCTTCTATTTATCTAAATTTGATGTGATGAAAGAAGGTATCTTACCTTTCATACTAGGCTCTAGAAGATTGTTGTGCATCATATATGGAGTTTTGTAATTTGCAAACTTGTTGAAGTTCAAGTTTTGGGTTTTTTAAACCTTATGAATTTTCATATATATCTTTTCATGTAAAATGCCACACAAGAAAGTTAGTTTGATATCAAATTGGTGAATTTCAAGATCAAAGTGTTTTGCTAATGTTAATATTATATGTATGCAATTTACTTTAACTACTATGGAAAAGGTCTCTCCAAAGTCTCAACTTGCAACTTGTGTAAACCCTTTTGCCACAAGGCATGCTTTATATACGTTTATATACTACCATATGGTTTATATTTATTTTGAAAACCCATTTGTTCGAAACAAGTTCTTTATCATGGGCAAAGTGGTAAGTATCTTCCAAGTTTTTTTTTTTTTTTTTTGCATGGAATTTAACTTTGATTAAATGTCCTTTTTACAATATGAAGCATTGGACCCAATAAGGGCTCAATATATGTGGTAGGTTTTGGAATTTAAAAAATTTGATGAAATAAGGCTTTAGGACATTTACTAGGACTTGGCTTGATTTTCCTTCAATTTTTCCCTGCATCTGCTGGGTTTTTTAATGACTTTTAGTGCTTGTTTAAAAATTTGCATGGTTTGTTTCAAATGAGTTCTTCCACACATTGCTAAATTTTTTGGCATAGATTAAACTTCATTATGGTCATCATTATCATGAACATTTTACTTATAAAATTCTTCAATGATACTAAGATTTGGGTTAAGTACACGATTATTTAGATTTGGGGAATTAACATCATTGATTAATGAGTTAGTCGATGTTGGTACATTATTATTTCTAATCAATTGGCCAATAAAACAAATAGATTGAATTATAGGGATTGTTAAGTATTTACTACATGACATTTAATTTATGTAGTTTGCCATCTGTGGTTGAAACCCTATGCAATGTAATTGGGGTTCTAGTTTTTTTGTGTTTGGGGGGATTTATCCCCATAGTGTGGTTATGGAGTCTCAATTTTCATGTTTCAAGAAAACACACTTGCAAATTATAGGAATCCAAGTTCAAAGCAACAACACACAACACTTGTGAATTTGTGTGCATGTTTTCATGTGTGCGTTTTTGTTAGTTTCGATAATGTTGGGTGTTGATCTAGTAATGGACGACATGATTGATTGATTTTGAAAAAGTGCATTTGGAACAACGTTTGAACTTGTAGGATGAGGGGGCCATCTGAAACTTTTGAGAAAAGTTTGATTCAAAAGGAGTTCATTAGTTTGGTTGACCATTTCAACAATATATCCTTTTAGTGCAAATATAGAAGTTTCATTAAAAGTAACATCCTTACATATAATAATTAGTTTTGTAAATTTAACTTGAAGTTTATATGCTTTAGATTGTTCATTGTATCCAAGAAAAATACACTCATTGGAATGGAATTCTAATTTGTGTTTAGATTCTTTAAGAATTAAAACATAGGTTGTGCATCTAAAGATTTCTAAATGTGTAAAGTAGGGGAAATTCCTATCCATAGTTCATAAGGGTTCTTATTTCTTGATAAGGCTTTAGTTCAACTTCTATTTTGGAAATATAATTTGTACTCAATATTGTTTCACCCTAATACTTGATTTTAGCAAGAGACAATGGAAGAACATAGTTATGATTGCCCTTATTAGTGTGCAATTATTCCTTTCACAAACACCATTTTGTTGAGAGGCACAGGGTTTTGTAAATTGGTGCCTAATACCATGATCCGGACAAAAGATATTGAACTAATTGGACTTATATTATTCACCATGATCACTTCTTAACATTTGTATCTTTTTTTCAATTTGGTTTTCAACTTTTGTTTCATAAAATCAAAAATTGGAAAAATACTTCAACTTTAATTTTTTTACAAAAAACTTCAATCTCTCAAAACCTATCATCTATGAATGTAACAAAATAATTACATCTTTAAAAAAAAAAAATTCTTAAAAGGCCACATACATCACTATGTAAGTTCCAAAATTTCTTAAACTTTTGATGTTCCTTTAGAAATATAATACCATAGTGTTTGCCTTTTATACAAGATGGACATATAGAAAAAAAAAATCTCATAAAATGAGCCCAATCCTTGGATATAAACTAGATTTTTTTTAGTCTTTGTTGATTTATATGACCTAGCTTCATATGCCATATATTTGTTATGTTGAAATGTGTTACATTCAATGTTTTTATTTCATCTTCTTGTTTATATGTGACACCTAGCATATAAAGGTTTTTTTAAATGCATTTGGAAATTTTATGACCATTTTTATTTATATTAAAAAAAAATTATTTTGATGATTATTTCACAACCAACTTGATCAAATTGCTTAGCTAAAAAAAGGTTTTTTCAGATTCCCAACACATGCAACACATTTTTAATTAAAAAAATCACCATCGTTTAATTGAATTGAAACATCCCCTTGTCTAATATTTCATGTGTTCAATTATCCCCCAAGTATGCATATTGGCCATTCTCCCATTTAGCATATGACACAAATGAATTGATGTCATGGGTCATGTGATACATTACGTTGGTGTTTAACTACCAAGTGTTATCACCTCCATCTATAACTATCAAAGTTGCCGCATATAATTTGTTATGTTTTGTAGCTACATTGCATTGTACTAGCCTTCTCTTCGGCAATGTGTACTCTACAATATGTAATTCCACGACCCATTTTCTTACATCTAAAACACCTTACTTTGCTTCTTGGTGTTTCAAATTTTGGGTTGGTAGGTATAATGGGATAGAAATTGTCCTTTCTTTTGTAGGACCGCTAGAAGAAAGGTGGTTCAACTCTTTGGGCCTTATTTTTTGTGTAATATGGCCTTTTGCCAACATATAAAATTAACATGCACTCTATTGTATTATTTAAAACTTTCATTAACACTTCTTCTTTAAGAAGATCAATGGTGATCATGAAGGATTGTCAAGTGATATTGGGCTAGCTCTTCATAGAGGTCATAAATGTCTTATATGATAAAGGCATAGATTTCATCAATGATAAAATGACATCATCATTAGCCACTACAATTCTTGTGATTGACAATTGTTTTAATTGTGACCTTAAGGATTGAATGTATTTTGCCCTGCTTTCACACTCATTCATTTTTAAAATTTGTAAATTGTCTCTTAAAAACATTATGGTGATTACATCTTAACTTTCAAATTTTATAATTAATTTTTGCTAAACATCATGTGACGTAATTTTTTTATTGTACATTGGAAACAACATTGTTATTTAAGCAATTATCAATGACTCGAATTGTTAATGCATCCTTGTCATCCCATTCAACTAAACTACTTGCTTTAACGGTTGGTAAGGTTGCAACTTTTCTGGCAATTTGAGTAACAATAATTGGAATGAATTTAGCCTACATACCATTAACTATAGGCCATAAATTTTCTTAATTAAATAACAAAGTTAAATTTTGTTTCCATATGCTAAAATAAGTTCCATTGAATTTTAGAATATGACTTATGTTAATTGTAGATTGGATTGACATCTTTGACAAATTCTTGAGGCTTAAAATTATTAATTTTCAATTATGGCATTCAAACTTCAATTTAATTTTCCCAAAATGATTTATTTGAAACATATTAAATTCATTGGAACTTTTGACAAATGTTGTAAAAAAATTATCTTCTTTGATTAATGTGTTGTATGTGCCAAAAAAATTCAACACCAATTGTTCCCATAGCTATTTTGGTCTAGACTAGGAAATGTCACACCAAATTTGCATCACAAAGAAATTCTTTTACTTTATAATTGAAGGAGGAGAGAAAAGTAACTAAACATAATTTAACTTGCAAGATTTTATTTATTTTTATCACTTTCTACACTCAAGCTTTAATACCATGTTGGAAAAGTGAAGTAAAGGAAGATGGATTGAATTATATTGATATGAAAGTTTTTCTTATGTATGAATCGAAGGAACATGATGTTCAATATTTAAGGATCGAATGGAGGCATGTCCTTTCATGATTGTGAAAGACTAAGTACAAACTAGTAAACTACAACATATAAATATGTATCTAACACTAATATACATGTTTTTTTTTTGGAGGACTCAAAGATTTGATGTTCTTTGGTGATTTTGGTTCTTTATACCATTGTTAAGGTTTAAGGTTGATTTATGAGCAATTGCATGCTTTTTAATGCGACAAACAAACCCCCATAACCAAACACCATCTTTGAATTTGTTAGTGTTATTTTGTGAAAATGAGTTCAACGCCACCCCTAAACCCAACATTGCTTTCGAAGAAATCACTTGCATTTTTCTTTAAATTGTTTCAAAACACACCCATAATTAAACGCTCAAAACTTGATTACAATGTTTTTCACCTTATTTGTTTTCAGCTATATGTATGAAAATGTATTATTCCTCTCCCATCACCAAACATATTTAAACATAACTTGAGGGTTGTTATTTTTTTTAATATTGAACATTTCCCACACCCATAATTACACACAAAAATGACATTTCATTTGAATACCCTCAAAACCAAACACAATTTCTCATGACCAAGGGTTTAGTCGTAAGGCTTTTTTGAACATTGATCCAATGGATGTAACCATTCAACCACACTGGTGTGCACTAGGTCAACATTGGATCATTGGGTGATGTTTGGTGGAGGGCATGTTTACCCTAGGTCTGAATGGGCATTTAGTAGGATAATGCTCCAATGGAATATGACTCTGCTGCATTTTTTTGTGTTCTAATTTTCATAAAGACATGGCACATTCGACCTCTAAGATTCACCACGGTAGAGCTCTCACCACCTGTTGTGGTTAGAGTTCCAGTTAGGGTTGCAATGCAGTGTGTTTAGAACTGGAGCCAATGCTTTGATGTAAGCTGAGTCCAAGTTTTGATTACTAACTTTTTTCCCAACCCCACCCATAAAACTGAAAGTGGGACTGCAAGTAGGTGGGAGACTAGTAATAGCAACCAACAGGGACCAATCAAACTATCTTGCCAATAAGAAACAAGGAGCAGTCAATATCATATAGAAAGCATTCAATAAGAAGATCTCCAGTTGTGCTCAGTACGTGATCCTGCAAAAAGTATTTCTCACATCCAAGTTTAGCTATCTACATTTTTTTCAACCCCAACTATAAAACTAAAACTGGGACTGCAAATAGGTGTGAGACTACTAATAACAACCCACCTGGACCAATCAATCTATCTAGCCAATCAACAGCAAGTGTTAGGCTTGGCTGTGCTGTTCCCCAGCCTCAGCAAACCGTACTAAAAATGCCGGGCCAAAACCATTTTGCTGAGCCAAACCAGCATGTTTTGACTTTTCTACATCCAATTAGAACTCCAAGCTGCTGCGCACTACCAGTGGCGATCATCTTTTTTTTTTTCCTTATGTTTTCATATGGTTTTCAATAATTCATCATTATTTATGTCAATGTCAAATTTAATTTAAATTCATATAGATTTCATGGACATACAGAGACACATGTTAATTTTTTTTTTTTCATATCCATGTTGATGGATAGGAGAAAAGAGTGAGGTAATTATAAAATGGAGGTATTTATTAGGAAAGGTGAGAGATAGTTATTAAGAAGGTTCATAAGAAAAAGGAGTTATTAAAAAAGAAATAAAGTAGTGAGGCTTGAAAATGAGGTAGTTATTTTTGAAATTGTCTTTGGAATGGTCCATGGACGACCATAGGAAGGATTCCAAAAAAAATCCTCCATATACCAGTTCTGATTACTCATCACTGGAATTTTAATTTGCAGGATCTCATACTAGCATCAGTGGAGTTGGGGTGGTGAAGGGAGCAGAAGAAAGCTTTCCCACAATTGCAACATGCACAAGGACTGGAGGTCATGGATGACTCAAAGTAAAAGCAGAAGGTTCCTTTGAAGGAGCCTAGTGAGGTAGCTAATTTGCCATTCCAACTGGCTGCAAGTCCATGACCAATGGATTTGAGATGCGGCTGTCCACAACCATTTGCAATTGGGTGGTGGTAAAGGTTGGTTCTGGCAATCTGATGGACGATGCTAGTACAATGGTTGTTGCATCATCAACACGGATGATGATGCTGGTGCTGCTCATGTGTCATTTCTGTACCTCAGAAAGGTGAATATGTAGGTAGTTACTTTCTCCATCTTTGTTTGTTCTCATGTGCAAGGTACCCATTTATGTACCTAGTTGAGTGTTGCTTATCTGAAATCTGATTGTGTACCACATTTTGGAAAACCCGGTTTTAGTTTGAATCTGCAATTGAGTTTCAAAAACAAATTCCAGTGTTAGTGGGAAGTCCTTTGTATATCCCAGCTTGGGGTAACGGTGCAGACCATCAGAAGGGCAATACTTGAGATGCCACTGCACATGTGCAGATTCTACCCACAGCAAAAGTGTTGTTTTGGTGCCACTTGTCTCATGGTATAACTAGCACAAGCATCCATGCATTGACATGTGAGCTATACATGAACCAAGTTTGCAGAGAGTGTATCGAGTGGTACTTCATGCAAAACTATACTGAGGGGTGCTGAAAAATTTACTGAAACAGGTACTTTGTTGCTGCTACCATGATGATGCTAAAGTGTAATCTGATTTCCACACAATTATTGGTTTGCTATCCTCCGCATTACTGTTTCAACAGATGGATATTCCTCAGATGGTTGTGTGGAGTTGCAGGGGCAGAGAAATTCCCCCTTTGATGAAGCCTGTGAAAGTATGGCAGACTAATGCATGCTAGTTGCCCATGAGGATGAGATCCAGGACCTTCAATTTGAAGTAGGAAAGCTCCATGTGATGCCGACAGAATGCAACTCAAAGTATAATGTCATGTGTTGATGCTGTTGGCCACAAGTCAGACGAAGCACACAAAGCTCTCCATGTGGTGGTGGCAGCGTGCGCTTTGACAACTCATGAGCTATACCCTAAACCCTAGGAATGAGAAAGAACAGAATTGGCTGAGGTTCTCCCAATATCGGTACGACCCTTTGGTATAGCATCTCTCGTTTGTAGATGTTAGAGATCTTGCATGACACCTGACCATTGTGCACTATAGATAGTGCTTGGCCACCAAGGCAGGCAGCCAGTAGCAGCTCAGTTCAACCTGTTCTAAACTCTAAACATTGCTTAACTACCACAGCAATGCTACTGTTGAAACACAAACCCTTTCAATGCTATTTGACAATCAAATCAAGAATGAAGATCTCTTGTGAGCTGAAGGAGAGGAGATTTTGGTTCAAGGGTCATCTCAGGAGGACACTATCCACAGGCAGGCATATCAGTGAGAGCTCGGTTGAAGAAGACATTTGGCTGTTCACAAACAAAATGGTCAGAATCCTGTCGAGTTTGGGCTTGTGTGAAAGGAGGACTCCCCAATTCAACCTTCATGGAAAGGCATGAACAAAAATGGAGAGAGACATGCAAGAATTCTTTCATCAAACTCAATTGAAATTCTTCAACAACAAGTGACCTAGTGGCTGTTAGACGATCCCAGATTTTCGAAAACATACTTGGCATTGTTGTTTTAAGTGAAGGAACAATGAATTAAGTCTCTAGCTGTATTGTCAACCCATCTTGCCATCTTGAACATTTTTGATAAACCAGATTGCTGAGAGAAAAAAAATTCCAAAACTTTTCATTATTCATAGTGAGGCCTTTGGGTTTTAGTTAAGCAAATTCGGGTGGCGTGCCTCTTTCCCAAGTTCCACACTTGTAATATTGTGAGGGATCATTTCATATGTAAACCACAATTCAAACACGTCCCAAGTTCTAAACTTAGAGTAAAAATGACTTGTACACCAAAATTTGGATGAGCTGAAATCGCAATGGTGTCAAAATTGGGTTTGCCCATGTAAACTTGCAGCTCGATAGGTTTTAGGGTTTAGGGTTGGTAGTGTCCACAATGAAACTGCAGGACTTGATCCATGGCCAACCAGATGTGGGCCTCTACAAATATGTACGACATCCAAAATAGTGTGCATTAAGTTATTTCACATCTCATCAACCATAAACCATAAAATCTTGAACAATATAGAATGAGGATTGATCAAATGTCACCATATGAGCCAGTTATGGTGAGCGGCCAACCAAAGCTAATTCTATTGTCCTTTTTGGAGACCTTTGTTTCCTATGCATATTGATAAGTGCAAACTAGCTAAAGTTTGACCTTCATCTATGTTACACATGATGTTGAAATCCCCCTATGAACTTTGCAGGTCTCAATGTTGCCACCCGTGCAATGCCCAAATTACTGTTTATTTCACAACCACATGAGTATAACTTGCAAATTTCATAATCCATTAGAGTTATCAGTAAAGTCAACTGGTCTTCACCCTGTCTTTGGGCCTGCTTTCACCCCCTATCCCCTCTTTCTGTAGTATTTGCAAAGCAATGAAATTTTATCTGAAACTCGACATTTAATGCATAAGGTTTGAGAGTAATTATCGTAGCTGAACATGTTGGAAAAGTGAACTACCGAAATGGCTGGAAAAACCAGTCAAGGTCTCAGTTATTTCGTTTTGTAAAATTTTCATTCCCTGGTATGCATTTGATGCTCTATTATGCCGAAACTGGCGGTTCTTGCCCCCTGATCACGAGACTTTACGAATAACTCTATTAGGTCAAAGGTTGGTAGCCGCAAATTAAGATTTTGTTTTCACCTTTGATAGCATGTATATTAGATATTTTTCATGGCACAAAGAAAATTTTCAGGTCATTCAATTGGAATATGTGTGACAAGAACGACAAATTTGTGCTTTGGTGCAACATAATATAAGAAGAATCAATTTGTTCAAACATCCAAGTATTCTGAAATGTAAGTTGGGTTTTGGGAATTCGGTGAGGGGAGAAACCCTACCCCACCCCCCCCCAGCTGAACAAAACACATCTATTTTGCCACCCAACCACAAACCTTAAGCTCTCTTATCTAAGCAATCAACACGTTGTATTTGCAAATCTTGGAATGCTTTGCAGGGGTTTGCACTTTGCACCATATGACAAATACATCTCCTTGTGGAAACTATGTAGTTAGGGTGGTCCTTGGTGCCACATTCGTTTTCGTTGTCCCCTTATTTTTGTTCAACAATTCTGTAATGGACAATGTTGGCTGGTTATTGCTTGTTTTTTTCATAACTGGCCGGCCAGGTAGTTTTTAAAATTTTTATTTATTTGATTTTTTTGGATCACACAAGTTATCAATATCAAAATATTTTGGAAAGTTAGACTCATTGATTATCAATTTCACTATCAAAGTAATACTCTCAATTACAAATTTTCTCAATTGTAAGTTTTTTTTAATAGATTTTTTATATTAAGAATCATGTTTACAATTTTAGGATAAATCACTCAACTAAATGAAATTTCAATAATTCAAGTTTGTTATTAAAATTTGAAAATTCAATACCCAACCCATAAGGGACTCGTCAAATTTTGGAATGATACATAATATGTCGATAGGTTATCTATAGATTTTCAAAAAAATCAATAATTGATTAGTAAGATATCAAAGCCTACATTCATAATTGGGTGTTTTTTCAATAATTGGTCAACAATGGTAAGAGATCAATTGAAGCCAAGATATAAGAGAAATTTGTACAATGACATTGCCTTTGCGTTCTCCTTTCACCTCCTACCCCATGTTTCAACCTCAAACCTTGTTATTCACAAAGGAAGGAATTTTATTTAATAAGGGTGAAGTTTAGTATCATAATATTTAATGAACATGATTCAAAGTAATTATGATAATAGTTTGCATAATAAGTGTGAAAAAATTAAAGGGAAAAAAAACAAAGGCAAGTTGAAACTCAAATATCACAAAAATTAATGTAATTTGAGTTTCACTGTGTTTTCATTCCTCATTTAAATGCAATGTACAATTTTTATTGTTTTCTAATTTCACCCCCTTTATTTTCATATTGGGGTACTATATTATGTTTGTTACACAAATACCTCTAATCTTAAGATATTATTTATTTCAATTTTGGTCATTTTCATGTAATCAACACAAAACTACTTAAGGGGTTTTATAAAGTTTCCAAAAGTTTCCAAAAAAATCTTGAAGGAATATATTTGGTAGTTTTTAGAAGATTTAAAGCTAGTGAATTTTTTTAATAAAAAATCTAGTGATTCATAAAAGTTTTTAAAAATGTAATTAATGAAAGCTTCTAAATGATGAGGTCAAAAATAATAGTTGATGAAAGTAGAAAAATAATTTGCATAAGCTTTTGGAAGGTTATCTAATAAAAAATTATAAAAGGTTTAGTTGGTAAACCTTTTTATAAGATTCAATTGGATAGTATAATTAAAAGCTTGGAAGGCAACACCTTTTGATCTTGTCAACATGAATTGCGATCTTTATGTTTTTTATTCGTCTCATCTTTAATTTGCATCATGCGTTGTTAAAGCGATAAATTCATCTAATTATTGCTCATTATTAAAATATATATTTGTTAAATTCATATCATTTTATCCAAGTTATATATTTGTTTTGTTCTTAATAGTTTGACAAAATAGTTTGTTATTTTGTCATGCATCTTGGTGAATCCCAATGAAAATTTCCATTTCCACGATTATTGTAACATTGCATAATCTTCAACAACAAATTCAAATATTTCATTAAATGAGCATCTAACTCCAAGCAAATCAACTTCAAGTTTTGATTCCAATTATGTACGACCTATAACATTAAATACAAAAGTTCCATGAAACTAATATAAGATGTTGTGAAATTTTAAACATCATTGCATTTCCATAACAATGTAGAAAAAAACCTAAAATTAGCATGCCTACAAAGTTCAATGGAATAAGGTCAATGTTTGGAGGCTTTATTCAACAAGTTCATCCTCATCCACTTACAACTTACTCAATACCCATATTGCTTCTCGAGCTAGATTTGTTGGGATGTTATTTTTAGGATTAACTTGTCATGGTTTACACCATTGCTTGAAAAAAAATTGTTGTTATTGTATATTTTAATGCATTCCTTATAAAATTTAGTGCAACATTTGGTGAAACATTATAACATTGAATGTGCATCATCCATATCTCAATTGGAATGGATGATAAAATCATGGATTATACCTACATTGAGTTTATGGTTAGTTGAATATAAAATTTGAAAAACTTCGGTGTAATAAAAGTAAGTAACAAGTAGTCTTGAAATTTATTGGTGAATATTGTGTTATTTATTATTTTTATATTATAAGTTTGATGTATTTTGATTTTAATATGAAAAAGTTGGAAGTCTACAAGTACATTTTACTACACCATTCACTTGATAATAGGAAAAAACTAATATTTGATTTATTTGCAAACCTATTTTATATGTTGAGAACTTTGCTTATATTTCAATGAATTTTGCTTAAACTTATTTTAAACATGTGGTTTTAAAATGTAACATGTTCAAACATTGAACTAAATAACACTTTTAAATTCAATATATCAAAACAATGTTGACAACAACTAAGGTTTTGTTTGCATTGTGGAGAACCTAAACCTGTTGCACAAAAATTTCCAAACAATAAAACATATAAAGTTCAAAACATAATCCTTAATGAAAAATATTTGTGGAAAACAAATTTGTTTAGCCTTATTAAGGGCCTTTTGATTAAACAACAGTATTTGAAAAAGACAAAAGGTTTATTTCTAACTCAAAACCTTTTATTTCATTTCACGGTCCATGTATTTTTAATATAATAATAATCCAAAAATGATTTAAATTTAGGTAGAAATTCAACTAGTCAAATTGTCCATTGTTTATCAATCAAAATGAATAGTCCAATAATCTTCTACTCCGCCCAATCAAAAAGACCATCCTTGTCACAATGCCAAGTCCAAATTAACATGGTGGCTTTTTTTACACCTATCACTTTGGGTATTTTTTGATTGGATTATTCAATAATAAAAACTTGTTTTTGTAGTAATGATAGGTTGAAAAATGAACAAATGTGCTAGGCTATGGATGTATTATGGTTATGATTTGCATGGTTTGAAAAGATCAATTGTGAGAATTGAACAAGTACACAAATTTGCTTTTGAACTTGTGTTTTTCTTATAGGAAATGAACAGAATGTTTGTTCAAAATTCAATGAGCAAATGTGTAGGGTGTGCCTATGCACGTAGTAATTTTTTTGAAATGAATCTTCAAGTTTTTTTGTCCTCTTGGTTTGTAGTTTCATAATCTTTTGCAAGATGGTTAAAATTGGTCTTTGGTTTATATTTCAAATACATCATTTTCATGACTTAATTCAAAAATTGTTTGGACCATGCTTTTATATGTATAGTTGATTTGCATGTTTCATCTTGAAATACTCAATTTCTTGTTTTTGATTTTTTTTATTGTTCTTGTGAATGACAATTTTCAATTTTGAGATTGGTAACGTGAATATCATCAATTGAAACCACCAATAGTTTATTGGCCCACTTAGTTACCTCCACCATGCCATTGTTTGTTGTTCAAGATTTTTTATAAATCATTTTTGTTTCCAAATGCTCCTTGGTCAAGAATATGAAAAGCTTTGAAAATTCTCATTAATGTGTCAAAAAAATTATATGGAGAATTGTCTTCATGAACAATGACATTCAAATAATCTTGAAAGTGTTCCCATGCGTATTAGGTTTTATCTTGCCAATGGTTGGAGGAGTCTATTTTGGTGTGTTTGAAATTGGTTTTACAATTGTCAATGATGTACATGAATATAGGTCATTCATATTTTGCCTTATTTGAAATGTAAGGATAACTTAACAACACAATGATTTTTGCATCATGATATTGTTGCAACACTTGTGCTTAACACATTATTGCTTGGAACCATGAAATCTCACACATGTGGAAGGTGCAAGATCAATAATTCCCCACAAATGTATTAATTATCTTATACATGATCATGACCTTGTAATTTTGAAGGACATTATGAATTTTTTTCTTTTGTGGGGTTAAATCTTAATATGATGTGTTGTTTTTTATCAAGGACATGTAATCAAATATATATGTGAAATTTCCAAAAATTGTGCCCCATTTACCTTTACACGTTGTGACATTGCATGATACATAGGTGGGTGTTCATTGGCATTTACCATGTGTGCAATATTTTGCCATTTGCAAGTTGCAGTCTTGAATTACTCCATTAGATTAACCAAATCTAATCTTGCTTCTAACTCCTTCATTGTAATTAATGCAATGGTTTTATGGTACTCCTAGTTTGGCTACCGTCAATTCTTCATCTTCATCTCACAAATGAAATCTATTGTTGGTTTATGAACAATATTCTTCATTCTCCTCTACATCTTGTCCCTTCTAGTACCCATAAGTGTTTTGTTTGGCCTCTTCGTGAATTATGTGATCTATGGATTCCTTTTCACAATAGTCATGCAAACACCTAATTCTTCGTTATTTATACAAGTAGTTCATAAATCACATGTTGGTAAATGGAACTCAGTTGTCAAATTATTTTTATTTTGAAATTTGACATGGACTTGTGCAAGGACCTTGGTCGATGTTTTCCAAGAATGTTGTCAAACTCTATGATGAAGTTGTTGATGCCTTGTTGCCAAAACATTTTGTGAAGCTATGCTATCATATGTTGTTCGGAATTGTGAAGCTTTGTTGTTGAAATTTCACCCAAAGTTGTGAAACTTCATTACAAAGGTGTCACTTGAAGTTGTGAAACTTTATTGCATAGGGGTCATTTCAAATTATGTTGTGGAAGAATGAAGTTGTGAAACTTTGTGGGATTTGAATATGTGTTTGAAATAAATGGAATTTGGTGTGATCATGTGTGCAAAATGATGCAAGGCATGATTTTTGAAATTTGTAGCTTGACATACACTTAATTGGCCAAATTTTCGCCTACCAAATTAATAATGCATTTCTAGTGTTTTTGATGTCATTTCAAAATTTGAACATTTGTTGTTATCTCCTTCATATTGTAACATTGTTCTAACTTCAATTGCCACATCAAATGCCATTTCATTTTTAGTTATGTCAATAACACAAAGTGTTGATGATTATATCTTGCTAATTTTTAAACATTCACTTACCATCACTTTAGCACTAAGTGTGAATGGACCATAAATCAAGATTCCAAAGTTTATAATCCTTGGACCAAGATTTGGTTGCCACATTGTCCTATTCAATATGTTATTAAAATTTCCAATTCTAATGTCAACCCCCAAATGTTGAGGCATGTCAATTTGGTTTGTTTTTAAATGTATATTTAGTTGTCCCTAAGATTTGGGTGTTGCCCATCACTTTCTACTAAGTTCTCACTTTTATTTTAGGAGCCAATATGGAAGATAGATATTGAAAAACCTTCAAACTTTAAACAACAAATAAGAATGACATGCACCTATCCTTAAAAAGAATATGCATACAAATGATTTTAACTGTTGGGATGCATCCTGTATGTTATGTTACATGTTAGATATTAAAAAATCATATGTGTTTTGAATGTGTTTCTAATCCATATACTATACTACCCAAATAGATTCAACAACGAACTGTTGAATAATTAATTAAATTTCAAATCTTAACTTCGACAATTAGTTTTTAAAATTTGAAAATTTGGCATGTAATGTTTATAGAAAATAATAACACAACTAAGTGTGTTTAGACTATCACATTACTAAATTCAAGGATTGACAAGTTTGAAGTTCAACCTTGATGGTTGAATACTTCAAATTTTGATTTTATAATGATTATTAAAATTTTGGCACAAATAATAAATATTTTTCAAAAACTTGACAAAATGTTAAATAATTTAATTTATGTTGAAACCATTCATGAACTACGATATGATTATTATGCATGTTCATATTTTAAATTTGACAACACTAATGTAAATTGTAAACTTGCAAACTCTATCAAAGTACCTATTAAAGTTATTGTAATACCTGATTAAAAATTTGCAATCTATCCATTATCAAGTTTGGACTTTGGACCTAAAACTTAAAGATTTTAAGCTTTAGACAATTTAGATTGACTAGACTAACCCATAAACTTTAAAACAATGTTTTTAAATCATTATTTTAAACTATTGTTTGCTAAAATTTTTAGAATTAAAAAACCAAGTGTCGAAGTTAAAATTCAATTAATTATTCGACAATTTATTGCTGAATCCCATCAGGGAGTATAGTATCCATAAAGTAAGCTTGTTTTTCAACATCTCATCCTCCCCTTTTGAGTTATTCTTAAAGTGTAGCAAAATGAGGACTAGTCCTGCAAACATAAGATAAAGTTCTCAAACCTAGGTAAGTCCCTAGGTGTCTCTCTAGATAATCCCCCTATGAAAATCCTAGGTAGTCCTTAATAATCCTTAGGTATCCCATAACCTAGGTAAGTCCCTAGGTGTCTCCTTAATAACCATTTAAGTAAATCATATGTAACCCCTTATGTAAGATTTTGATACCCTTACATAGTCTCCTATGTAAGTTCTATGTAATCCCTTAAATAGTCCTTAGGTATCCCATACTTAGGTAAATCTTTAGGTGTTTCCTTAAATTTCTCAGGTAGGCCTTACATAGCCTTTTAAGTAATCTTTAGGTATCTCATACCCTAGATAGTTCCTAAGGTGTTTCCTTAGATAATCCCTTTGTAACCCCTAAATATCCCCTGACTTAAAAAAAAATCCGTAACTAATTCTTTTTAATTCTCCTAAATTCTCCTTATGTAACCTCTTTAGCTATCCCATAACATAAGTAAGCTCTTGGGGTAGACATTCAATAACATAACTAAGTCCCCTCTACACCCAACTAAAACACAAGAGATAGAGATAGAAGGAAACTCAAATCATCTTTAGTTAAGAACAAATTTGAGTTTGCTTATTTGTTATTTTCCTTTAGCTTAATCTCATCTTGTATTTTGATTGTCCTTCTTTGTTTCAGGGAAACCTAGGATTATGCTCTTAGGTTTCATGACTTTGTAGATAACTCTATTATCTAAACTTGTAAAACTATTATTACTCAATAAGTATTATGTAATGTCCTACCTCAACTACTAATTACACATAAAAACATTGGCAAAGAATTTTTGGTTTATCTAGGGGGTTTTTTCCCTCTCTTTTTCCTATAATATATCCCCTCTAAATATGAAAAGAAGAAATGAAACAAATAATTTTCTTGAGCTTTACATTGGGGTAACACCCAAGGAGGAGTGGAGCATTCCCAATTCCTTTACATAAGACCATGGGTGGATGCTTATTTTGAGACACTTTAATAAAGTGATGAAGACAACCCCAAAAAAAGAAAAAGAAAAAGAAAAAAAATTACAAAAGGAATTAGATTAAAATAAATAGGCTTTTTTTCAGCTCCCTAGTCTCTAGGTACAAATTACAAACATGGGGACAACAAACTTTTGTTGTTATATTGCAAAAACATAAAGGCCCAAAGCACGAGGCCCTTAACACTTTAAGGAGTCAATAGATGGCCTCCAAGGAGATGTCTTTCAGAACTTGAAGGACTACTAAAAGTGAGGTTTTGGGGAGCTCCTAAATTTGGTGGTAAAAGTCCTAGAGTGGGAGGCATTCCCAAAATAAGGGGCCGACAACAAGGTGGTAAGATACCTCCCACTCTTTAAGGCCTTCCCACTCTTAAGGATCGTAGGTGTAAGATCTCACCTATTTTCTAGAAGGGTTATTCATAGGTACAAGGTGGCTTTAAAATATAGTTAGGAAATTTCTGTGATTGATTTCCAAAGAATGTAAACTTTAACCCTAAACCCAAAAACAAAAACATTCAAACCTATTGAAAAGACTCTATGGTTTGGGATTTCACCCCATGGTTACATAGGTAGTTACTATTAACCTAGATAATGTGCAAGGGAGAAAGAAGAGGGTTTACAAGATTAAGTGAAAATCTAGGTGGCACCCAATGTTCAATGGGTGATTATTCAATATTAAGTGAATGTTAAACTTAACATAAAATCTTTGTGGTAAATAGGTTTAGGTTCTAAATGACTAGCTTGATATTAGGGGAACTTAATACTAGAGTTCTTAACACCAAGTGTGAATGCATCTTTAGAGAGTATTAATTAGGCATAGTAGAGTTATAGCTAGATCTTCAGCTGTCGTCACCTACAAATTGGTTCTCAGTTCAAGTTGTATCTCAAAATATCTTGGCTCTGGGGCCGAGCAATAAAAGACCAATTTCAAATGTTAGGCTATAAAAACTTAAGTCTGAGCTTTTTGGTTTGGCATCACACCACTTTCTCTCTCGTTAGGGGGGAGAATCAATGGACAACTTTTGAACAGTAACAAATGGCAAGATGGGTCTTTGTCTTCATCCCAAAGAAAGAAAAGCATTCTCATTCAAATCATGAGGCAAACATCCCAATATCTGGTCCTTTGGATCTTTGCTGTTGATTGGGGGTGTTGAGTTGTGGCTTGTTGGTGGTTGCTTCAAGTCAATTAATTTTCTTTCCACATCCCTTTAATGTGTGCTCCAATAAATGAAGTTCAGCAAGTTCACAATGCACATAGCCTAATTGATATTAGCCTTTTCAAAGGCATTTTGCTTGCTTGTTGGCATGGGTGTCCACCCCAATTTGCAAATTGTGAAAGAGCACATCTGGAACAAGTTTTGTTTTATAACATAAATTGTATGTTTATATTTAGGGTTTGTTTGACAAATGAGCCTCAATTTGATGTAAACCTGCCAAACTTCATTTACAAGGGCACCTTTCCATTGAATGCTGCTGCACCTTCAGCTTCCCAAGTGTGTCTTTCGGCTTCAGCTTGGGAATCCCATGCCAAATTCCCAAAGGAAAGAGACCTTCCGCAGCTGAAGGTACAGTTTACTCACTAGAAAGATCACAATTATTTCTCACATCCAAGTTTAGTTGTTTACTTTTGTTTCCACCAGACCCATAAGACTAAAACTCAGACTGCAAAAAGGTGGGAGACTACTAATAGCAAACCACCTGAACCAATCAAACTTTTTAGCCAATCAAGAGCCAGGTGTTAGGCTTTGCAATGCCTTTCACCAGCCTCGGCGTAATGCATTGTCAAAATCATTTTGCTGAGCCAAACCAGCATGTTTCAACTTTTCTTCATCCAATTCTCTTTTGCATGGCCACGTTCCGAACACCAGTGGAGCTGCTTAAGAGCACCAATGAAGGGGGAGAAGTGAAAGGGCAAAATGAGAGAACCTTAAAGTCCCAATTAGATTACTCTAAGTGAGACCTCGTCAAACTAAGGACTGATAATGGAGATCCTAACTAAACTGTAAACTATTTGTGGTGCATTCACACTTGATGTTAAATCCATGTTAAATGAAAATCTAGGTGCCATCCTAGGTGGCACTCAATGTTAAACGGGCGATAGCTTAATGTTAAGTGAATGTTAGTTTAACATAAAATTTTCATGATAAGTAAGTTTAAATCTTAAATGATTAGTATGGCATTTAAGGGACTCAACACTAGAGTCCCTAACACCAAGTGTGAATGGACCTTAATAATAACAAATTGGCAAGGGGAATGGGAAGTGGGTCCGCAAGTGGGAAGTTTGGATCATACCTTAAACCCAAATTGGTTGCCTCATATTTGAATTGTGATGGGATGGGAGAGGCCTATTGATGCACTTCAGGCCCCTATGATACAATCAAGCTATGAACCCAAATAATGACATGAAAGGAGCTTTGAGATCAAAAGAAAACCTATTTTTGGAAGCAATGAAAGGAACAAGTTTCAAAATAGATAGGTACCTATCTGCTTGCTGATTTACTTTTACAAAATTAAGAATGGTATTGCAAACATCATAAGAAATGTGGATTTAGGGTTTAAGGTTTTCAAGTCAGCATAATAAGAATCAAACCATGGAACTTAACCTTTTTTTTTCCTTTTTTTCTTTTCTTTGGGGGCTAAATTCTAAACCCAAAGTCAAATTGTGAAAAAGCAACTCTTGAATGCAAGTTCAAATATTTTTTAAAGTAAGCAAGTTGAACTTTTCTGAAAATTTGGCATGTAGATTGAAAATTTTAAAATAAGTTTCAATTAGTTGTAAACTTTTGTACCCACACAAACCATCGTTAGCTTTAATTAATTTGTCATTGAAACTTTACACTTGGTACAATCTTTAGCATTGGGGAGTGTGTGTAATGTGTACATGAAATCAAACCCAAGTTTTGAACGAGGCTCTCAAGTTCTTGAATTTGAAAAAAAATTGTGCCAATATCAAAATCACAAGGCCCAAACATTTGCAGAACCAAACTCAAACCAAACCTAAACTCGAGAGAACCTCCAATATCCAAAAAACAAATTTGAAATGTCAAAACCAGTACTCGAAGGAAGAACCCATCAACATTCATTTGAACCTGGCCAGTTGTGCTGAAACTTTCCACCCCACTTCCTTCCCCCCAAAAGGGACATGGACTTACTTCTTTGCTCAGCATTGTGAGCCATTCGGAGCTTTCAAAAACACACTTGAGACGACCTAATTTTATTTTTTCTCTCAAACAAAATCAAAGTCCTAGGGATATAAAAGTCCAAAAGAAGCCCACTTTCAACCTATCGGGTGTTTCCAGATGCAAGCCATATTTTAACTTTGCCAGCAAGTTTTCCAAATCAAACAAACAAGGGGTGCGTCACACCCTAGCTTTGCCATTTACATTAAAAAAGTATTTTAAGGCAAAAGAAGAATTATGGAAACTCAAATATTCACCATACAAAAATATAATCTTTAAAAACATCCTCTAAAAGAAACCAAAATGCTTCAAGATATTATTATAAACTCTATTACTAATCTCAAGTTTCAACACAAGCCATAACATCTTTGGCTAAAAATTGCAATGTAACTTGGAACCCCACCCCTTCACTCCATCTTGATTGTTAGGTGGGAGGAAGGCTTGGTGTGGTTAGGGCCATGACTCCTTCGACCTTAGGCTTTGTCCTCAGCTCCTAAGGTGTAATGGCCCTAATAGTGGGGCTTTTCCCCTATACAAAAAGCCCTTCCAGATTTTCTATAGTGTAACTACATTACCTGGTGTAGTTTTTCCTCCCCCATCACATGGGCACTTGAGGTGGGTTTTTTGCTTTTCATAAAATTCTCACTCTTTTGGCTATATTATGTCTTTTTGGGTTCACACACTTCTCTTGCAACCATGGAAAGAAATATATTGTTGGTTTGTCTTTACAAATAGTAAAACCTTGGCCATGAGCTTTAATGAAGTTAGGCTTCAACTCAATTTTATCTTGGGCATGCCCTTATTTCAACTTGGGCTCCATGTTGCTATGCACTACCAATGATAAATTTCCTTCTTATTATGTTCCCATACGATTATCAATAATTCATCATTATTTATGTCAATGTCAAATTTAATTTTAATTAATATAAATATCATGGACCTGAGAAAGCACATGTTAATTTGCTTTTTCATGTCTATGTTGAAGGGTAAGGAAAGGGGTGAAATAGTTGTAAGGATAAGAGATAGTTAGACTTGAAAATGAAATAGTTATATTTAGAATTTTCCAAGGATGACCATATGAAGGATTATGCAAAATCAATAAGAAGCTTATGAAAAATTATAAAAAAACCACCCATATACTAGTTTTTCAAAATTCTCGTCATTGGAATAAAGTAAGTGACCTTGAGCTTTAGCTACCATGTAAAGATATTGAGCTCCAATCCACTTGTATATTACAAGTATTTCTTTTTGCATGAATTGATTTTGTTGTTAGAGTTGTTTTACAAATTGCATGGATGTTGTAGTACATCATAATCCTTCTTGAGTGTAGTTACATTTGTTTATGCATCATCTAACTACAATGTTGTGAGTCAAAATTAAACAAGTGATACACTTGTCAGGTTCGTGTTTTTGGTTTTTGTTTACTAACCACTTGAATTGAATGAGTGGGAAAAGAAAAGGAAGAAAGAGTTATGTGGTTTTGCATATAATTTGAAGCATGGTTATCATGGGATTTCTTATTTCAATGATGTGTGTGGGCATAACATATAGTTTGTGTGTTGTGTGATTATTTATCTGCAATACTAAATTGATTTTTTGGTTGCACTATTTTTACAAATGTACAACAAAATTTTATAAAGAAAGTGGTTGCTCATGGAAGTGATGATGACCTCAAAGCATAACCAAGGTTCTTGTGAAGAGTTAGTTCACAATTTAAGAAATATATCCTAGAGAAGTTGAATAACAAATGACCTAATAAGTCTATTGAGATCAATTTGTTGGGATGTCAAATGTTGTTTTTGGAATCCAATGAACATGCCATATTAGTGTAATGTGTTTTTCTCAATTATGCCAATTGTTTTGAATCTTCTAATGGTTCTAGGTGTTTGTAGTTGGAAGGCAATTAGTTGTTAGATTTTATAAAAATGGCACCAAGTTATTGGAATGTAAAAGTTTGGAGTTTGGAACAATAATATCAAATGGGTTTTTCTTTTGTATTTGGCATTAAAGTTTCAATTTGGGAGTGTGCATTAGAGATTTGCAATTTGAAAGTTTTTGATACAAGTGAATAGATAGAGGTGAATTTGTTTGATCATTTTTTAAAAATAACATTTGTGTACATGTGGATTAATACACAAAACATGAATTATTATCTTATCACTACCATCAAACATTTGCCCCAAAAAGTGGAAATATGATTTATAATTTTGAATTTCATCTTGTAGATTGAACATGTAATTATAATTTGTGTAGGAATGTCAATATCTTGAATGCATGAACTTCTTTGACAATGCAAAGAGTTTACATTAGAGAATTTGTATTATCAAGTGTAATTTTGCTTGCATGAAGGGCAAGCATTTTGAAAAATGTAGCACCCCCCCTCGGTGGATATCCGGCGGATACCCACTAAGTACCCACATGGGGCATTTTACACTCTAAATAGCTACACTAGAAAAAAAAAAAAATATTACTAAGGTTGTTTCACACCTACAACTAGTTCTTTTTCTTTTTCCCTTTAATTTTTTTTTTGAAAAATTCAGAATTTTTAATGAATAATTTAGTCGTTATTGGGGCCACTTTAGCTGACCGTCCAATGTCCAGGGTTCAATGAAATAGAGCAATCCTATTGGCTGAGAGCCATAAATTGGACCCATGGCCTTTAGATGAGGGCCCAAGACCAAAAAGTGGCAAATCAAGGCTAAATCTACATGGCATGATTTGAAGATAATAATATATATACCACCCCCCTCCCCCCCCCCCCCCCACCCCCCCCAAACCCCCCCCCCTCCTTCCTCTTTATATTTAATTAAAATTTATATATTA
>Ga0116231_10003430_pt1 | contig 32949 bp, 26 predicted proteins | sample S1TSphgellanicum_2_FD_89695 | JGI IMG/M metagenome (GOLD analysis project Ga0116231, IMG submission 89695) | Host-associated microbial communities from peat moss isolated from Minnesota, USA - S1T2_Fd - Sphagnum magellanicum MG | ecosystem: Host-associated > Plants > Peat moss > Unclassified... | reverse complement strand
TGTCATGTCATTGAAGAAGGGCATGGAATTTTAGAATTTTGATTATTATTCAATTATATTATAACCAATGGAACATTGACATGTGTCACATGGGCATTTGTTGTCCACCATCAAACTAAATTATTTGATGTGTGCCATGTGTATGGTCTCAAAATCTTGAAATTATTGATTTATTGAAAATGTTAGCATATGATATTGTGCCACTTGGACACTTATGTTACACACTTGCATGACACATGGCATCTTGTTGTTTGTAAGTCATCCAACATATGTGAAGTCAAGCCAAAATAAAGAGATCAACTACAAGGTAATTGAAAGCAAGTTGAAAATATGTTGAAAATAAATCAAAATTTATGTAAATTGGTTAATATAGTTGAGATTACAAGTCTACACAAATTACAATCACAATTGTAAAACTACTAAAGTTAGATTGTGGGGATAATACACCTAGCTAAAATTAACTAAAGAAAATCAAACCATGTAATAAAAACACAATCTACCTATGCATTATCAACTAAGAATGCAAAACCTATTATAATCTGAGAATTATGCAAGGAAACATTATTCCCATGTAGGAAATGGTCCCACCTACATCCCAAAGATGCTAATGTTATTAGTCAAACATTTACTGAAACAATGAAATGACTCTCCTATAAGGTGATTGTTTTATGTTTATGCACTAATAACTCGTTATTGGCATGTTTAATTGCATTATTGCCTTATTGGATCACATTTTTTGACTTTTTCATAATTGCTTCCTGCATTTTTGAATTAAAAAAAATGAAAGTTGTTAGAAATGAAAAAACTTAATTAGAATCTAAGTTATAATGCATCAAGAAAAGATTATGCATTAGTTGCACACATTAAAAATCAATAAAAATCATCATTTACTATTTTAGAATAAAGAAGTTTGACAAAGAAAAAAACACATTGAAATTTGGAAAAATTAGAATTAAATAACAAATAGAAATGACACACATCATGGGCTTACCTTATACATACTCAACAAACATAGTTGAAATTTAATTGAACCTAATCAAAATATAAGAGAAATTATATAATTAAAACTTAGTTGAAAGTAGCTCACTAAAAAAAACATAATCAAAACCTTACTTGCATTGATGGTTGAAAAGGTTCATAAGTTTAGCTCTCATTGCCCAAATGTTTGTTTTGGGACTGCAAAAGAAGAAAAACCAATGAAAGTTGAAGAAAAAAAAAATTCATACTTACAAAACATGTTTTAAAAAAAAATTATTTTAGACCCCTCCTACTTTTAAAGCTCATAACTTTCTCATTCCTTCTTCATTTTAAATGATTTTAAATGCTATAAGAGTGCCACCTTAAGTTCTACAAATAATCTTTGAACTATAATAACAACAAACCAACATAAAAGGAAGTTTTTTGGGTGTTCAAAAACTAGTTGTGGTTTGTTGTTTTGAATTTTTGACCCCCATTACTTTAGGGCATCATAACTTTCTCATTTCTAATCCATTTTTGATGATTTTTAGTGCTTCAAATGCACCAAGAAGAGGGGTTAAACATCTGATTGGACATTAGAAACAAAAAAGCCCTCCCCTTGGATTTGGATTGCCCTAAGTGCTTAAGTGTACTAAAACCAACCTAATTACCTTAATGAAAGTTCAAAACAAAATTTAGTTGAAGAAAAAGCTAGCAAGAGTTCAAAACAAAACCTAGCTAAAAAATAATTTAACTAAAGGTAACATGATAAAGGGAAAATATTTTTAAACACCTATAATCGTAAGAAACATGTGTGGTGGTGGCTTCCAAACTCCATAAGCTTATCTCTTCATGTTATTCATGTTCATTTGCCTTGACACCATATGACTTTATAAAAGTGTAATGAAGAAAGAAAGAAAAGCTTAAACATGATTATAAAAAAAAACAACTTAACAATAACCCCAAAATGAAAATTTTGAAATTTCTCACATGTGAAAGGCACGATGCACTCACTTGAAAAAATCCATGAATTGATAATAAACTACATGATTTAAACTTCTAAACACAAGTTGGGCCTAAAGAAAAGCAATATAAAACAAAACAAACTATAAAAAAGGAAAAACAAATCAAACTAGAATGTAAAGAAAGCTCAAAGTGAATGACAATGTAATATAAGAGAAGTCCTTTCATCCATGGATGGATGAAGTATGTGGTTATAGTTGGGATGTCAACTAACTTTCAACTATGCAAGTTGATATCGTGTCAAATAGTTTTCAACTATAATTCAAAATTTTGAATTTCCCGCCAACACATTACCACCATTATTGTATGTCATACCATTCATTCATCCATATTATTTGGCACATTAAATCCATCCATTCATAATTAATTATGGCATTATATATATTATATGACATTTAATGGCATAAATGGAATCATTTATAGATGAATGAAATTTTATGATATAATTTAAAACATTATAAATGGTATAATTTTAATTTTGTGTCATTTTGTGGCATTCTAATGAATATGTAAAATATCATTATTTTATATACCTATTATTTTATACCACAAAATTGAACGCTTGCTAAACTAAAGCCTAGCCTAGTTAGCTATCCTATCTTAGGTTTAATTAATTTCCTAACCTGGGTGTAGGAATGGTCAAGTAGACAAAAAAACGTTCTTTTTGTCACAAAAAATTACAAGTAGGCACAAAAAACAATTGATGCATTGAAAGTAAGAATATTGTTTTGTTCAATGATTAATGTGAAGATAAAATTTCACTTTAATATTATAAATTTGAAAGATGAACATTTTCATGTACATTTAAGTAGATTTTACAAAATTGCATCTACTTGCGAGTAGTGTCTAATATTACAAAATGAGTTGCAAGTAGATGAAATATTGAACATTTTCTACTTTCTAATAATGAAAACCTTAAAAAATACTTGTGTACTATAAAATTATGCATGTTATAATCATAATAAATAAAAAATTTAATGTAAAAGTAGGTTTGAACATCAAATTAACTTAATCAAGTTCAAATCTACTTCTCAATTTATTTATGATACCAAAGTTTTTCAAATTTTGTATTCAACTTACCATAATCTAAATAGAAGGCCAAGTTTTTTCATATGTATACTTATACAATTTTTTTAACTACTTTCATGTGTTTATATAAAAAATTATGTCATTTTTAAACTACATTTCAAGCATATGATTTTTTTTGTTTATTTGACCATGGGGTTTAAGCAAAATAAAGTAGGCCAATTGGTCATCCCTATCGGCAAATAAAAGTAAATTTGGAATCTTTTGCATTTTAGGCATTTTAGTCATGGCATAAAATTTGGGAGGTACTTATCATATCAAATAAACCATATATGGTTATTTTTAAGGTATGTTATTACTTTCACTAATTTATTAATTTACTTCAAGTCTATTACTTTAGCTGATATTGCACATTTTCCAAATCAAATAACTCAAATGATGTGTTACTAATGTTTGAGCCATTATGCACCTTCATACACATTTTTTGGAATTTGAATTTTTGGATTATGACTATGTGAAGCCTTTCAAAAGTAAATTTTCCATAAACCCAAATTTGGCATTTAAAACAAATTTTTTGATGTGATATTAAAGTGCATTGCATGTGCTTAATTTATTAAATCATGCCCCAAACCCTTTAAAAATGCAACATATGAGTGAAATTTCCAAATTAATTTTTATACCTACTTTCAATCTACTTTCTCACAATGTGACCAATTAGCAAATTTTGCAAAATAAATTGAAAGTAGGTTTAAAAAATGGTCGATACAACTTTTGAAACTTTCAAAAACTTCAACATATCACATTTGATGCCTTCATGTAATTCAAAAGGACAATTTCATAAGGCATCATCTACTTTCTAATCTACTTATCATAAATTCTTGTTTTTTAACATTTGAGGACTCTTTTTTGACCTATTTTAGTGTGCTTTGACCCCATGCTTACACCCACCTAACTTAAAACCTATGTAAACCTTAAATATAGGTAGGTTGTGAGTCACTTAGGTAGGTATAAGTAGGTAGGTTGTGAGTCATGACACCATGATTAAACAAAAATCAAGTAAGTATCTACCTAAAAGCTTTGCTTAGTTACCTAATTACTTAATACCTATCTACCTATACCTAATTAGTTTAAGTAACCTACTTACCTACATTTGACCTAACATATCTACCTATTACTTACGTAAGGACTTCCTATTGCATCTAGGTAGATAATAGGTAGGTAGGTAGTCATAATTTACCTTGCCTTGCCACCCCATTTAAATTTTGCCTCATTAGCTATCCAACCTAGCTACTTAGGTAGCCTACATGCTTACATGCCTCATTAGTTACCTAGGTAGGTTGTAGGTTAAGCAAGTACACTTGTTGCAAATTAATAAATACCTATAGGTAAGTAGGTATGTAATATGTAGGTATAAATTACAATAGTAAATATGTAACATGTATGTAGGGTGTAAATAATGATAAGTAGGTAGGTGGGTAGGGTATAGGTACTGATAATTAAACTTGAAGTACAGTTGAAAATGCATGCAATATTTCATCCATCAATATCCTTCTTTCAACCATTCAAAAACAAGGTCCACCAAAATAGTCAAGCAATTGACTTGATGTGGCATAATGTCATGGCAAAGTGGAATTTTCAATTACTCTTCAATTGGGTTATATTTTATTTTTAAAAATATTTTGATGGTCAACATTCATTAGTGGTCAATGTTGTACACTTACCAAATTAGTTGACACATCAATTCATTTGAGATGCCATCCCATCCACGTGGAATTTTTTTAAATAAATATTGTTTTGTAGTCAAAACAAAGTTGAGGATGATATGTAGTCAAAAATCTGTTGGTTAGAAAATGCCCTTTTTCTTTTAATGTCAAAACTCTTCTCCTACTAAGCTTTGTAGTTGTTGCCAATTTCAGAGGCGTCACTAGCTTTTATTTTGAACAAATTGATTCGATCCGAATGCAATTCGTGGGTCAATCAATTCATTGGAACCCATTATAAATTGTAGTGTAACGACTGGGGTGGTGTCCTCCAAATTCATCGTCTCGTCTTTTGAGTCTATCATTACATCTTTTGGGTATGGTGGGGAGTTTTCCTCTTCCACATCACTTCTAATAATATTAATGGCCAATATTAGAAGATCCAACTCTTTGCTATAAGCGAGTACTTGTGTTTTATATGCATTATCTTCAATGTTAAAAGCATTTTTCGGCCACTTTCGTAGCAAGATTGATTCATTTATTCTCCTCTTAGCTTGAAATTTGAACAGGTAATCACAATACGTGTGAAACTGCATTTTATAATTTTGATTCGTTGGGTGTGTTGGCCATGGATTATTTCCAAAAGGTTGTTGCAAGTTGTTCAGAAACTCTAGACAAAACATTTTTATCACTATCCCATATATCTTGTAATTCTACATGTGGTTAGAAGATGTTCAATACCCAACCTCTGCCTAGAACTTCTCATCTATATTCTTCAACTTTTTTCTTTCTACTAATGGGTAAAACTCCAAATCTCATAGTGTTTGACAAGAGTGCTTAAGATATGGATATTGTGACATTGTGCAAAAGAACAATTCAACTCAAAACTCATTTTCTCTGATTGCTACTTGGAAGCTCACTGAAATATACAAAATTCTATTTATGCAATGTTGCAAAGTTGTAAACATCTCCCAAAATCCAAATTTTTGTAAGTCACTATTAAATTACTACATTCAATGACCTTCTAAAAATTGTCTAACTTTCTTTGGACCGTTTGGATGGGATTGACTACAAAATAAAATTAAAAATTGGTAGAATAACTACATTTCCTACTTATGTCATGCGTGGTGTGAATAACAAGTAATTGTGATCACTTCATTGCCCTTTGGGCCTAATGTGGTTTCATATCATTTTTTGTTTACATTTTTGTTTACATGCATGTGTCCAATTAATGCCCTCTAACAACTATTATTCCTATACTTTATTGCAATCCTACATAGACCCTCATATCAAATGTGGAACATTTAAAACATTTTCCAAGCTTCAATTGATATTTGGAAGTATAAGAGGTCTTTAAATATGTAGTGAGAGTAGTTAAACAATTGTGTGAACAATCTACATAGGTATATATCTTAATTGATGTGTATTATAAATATTGGAATTGGAGATTATTGGAGGTATTTAATTTGGTGCATTTTTCACCTTGTGAAATCCATGTGGCTAGGTTGATGACCTGGTCCATTTCCATGTGAACATCTTGCATACATGTACACTATTTCATGGTTGGTTGTTTAGAAACATTGTAATAAACATTTTCATCACCATCCCATATATCTTATAATCTTGCAAGCAATTAGAAGATCCCCATTATTCAACAACTACACTTGCATCTCTACATTTACAATCTTGAAATCACTTTTTTCCACCATTGGGAACATATCCAAATTTGGTGGTGTTTGTGATTGTTTTTAGTGGCTATTTGTCACATTCCTAATGACTTTTTGTTTCAACATTAACATTCAATCTTTTCAATAAGCAATTTTAGTGTTCAACTTCAGCCACTATTCATTTTAAAACTTGTATTGTTCCACAATCTATTATAAACAATTTTATTTTTCTTTCTCTTTCAATTGTTGATTCATTGTTTCTTTTGACTATCATACACGTCTTGTGGTTTTGAGGTTGACCTTGTTATCCAACGATTCACTAGTTGTTTTAAAATTATATTTTTTAAATCATGTGGCAACTAGGTTGGCTTGCCTGGAATTCCATAAAATTATTTTCAAGGTTTCAAGAATTTTATTGATAACAAGTTCCCAAAGGTTACCAAATCTTTTGTTGACAAATTGCTAAGTAAACTTTGAAAAATGTTTTGGAATCAACTTTTTCAAACTTGCACATTTAAAAAATAGAAATCCATGGCATGTGTAAACATTGTTCCATATCCTCCTTCTAAATGTTTATAGTTTGTTTTAGTAATGCAAGACTTTTTTTATCTATCTTCGCATTTGCCCATCACCACGCCACCCATTCATTTGTTTTGTCAATTACTCTTTTCTATTTTATTCCCCATGTTCTGATTTCCAACAAATGTTGGAGGGGGAGTAATTGAGTGTCATTTCTTGGATACTCCCAAGGTTTTGTTGTCATCTCACATATTCTATCCATATACTTGAAATTAATGGATGTTCAATCATTGATTCCAATGTGTTTAGTGTGTAAATTGGTGGTAATTTTTCTCTTGCCATTGTAAAATAGAGGCTTGTTGTATAGATTAAGCAAATTAGTAGTAGAGGAAGAGAAATGAAATTTGATTTTGTAAATAGCAAAAATGGTGTCAAATGTAAGAGGTTGAAAGAGTGAACAAAAATAAAAAATAACTTGAATTGGTGCAGGCAATGTGAAGTGTTATGGGCTGTCTCATATTGTTTTTGTTCCTAATGGGCACATGCCTTTCGGTGGTGAACGGGTAGTGTTTGGATTGGCACATACCTCTTGGAATTTAATTTAACATTCTATATGGTTTAAATGTTGAAAAGCTTGAAAATATTTCATATTAAGGAAATATGAAATATGACTTTGAAGTGTGATTTGAATATTTCATTTGTCAAATTATTTTGAAAAAACCAAGATAAATTGTTTCGACCTTATTTCTTTTGCTCAATTTTTCGCAAAAATAATGTTTGTTGCTAACGTTCAAAATAAAGTTCATCCATTCTTTTAATCCATATTTTAATCCATAAGGATCATTCATCCATGGACATGTGGAAGAATATTCTTTCATGTCAGCAAAGATTTTATCCTATGTGTAAAAAATATTTTCCTAATATTCTATTAACATGGACATAATATTCTCAAAAAGATTGGGTCTTATTCATGCGTTCATGCTTGCTTGCTCATGCTCATGCTCATGCTTGTAGGCTCATGGACTAACATCCTTGTATTGTAAGCAATTTGTTTAAAATAAATTAACTATTATTTCCTTTTGTAATTTCTAATTATTATTTTTATTATAATAATTGTAATTAAGTGCTCCTTTCTTTTAGCCTTGATACAAAATTATGTCAAATTTCACTCCCAACAAGGAAGGATTGTTTTTTATGTTTCCATTTGTTCCCAACATGTTCCATTCAAGTTCCCAATGGGTTCCCATTAGTATCCCCATTTTTTTATGAGGGGATCACATAAGATGGTGAGCAAAGGGGTTTCAATCACCATTAGGGGGGCAAAAAGCAAAGAAAGGAAAAAAAATGGGGGATGGCAAGATGGGAAAGACATAGTGGTAACCGAAAGGTTTTGTGGTCACCATAGTCACGTGGCAACTAAATTTGGTCACCATTTGACAACATTGAATAAATTTGGTCACCATCTAACATCATCGACTAAATTAAGTTGCCATTAGATGGCAATTATGAATTTCGGTCATTGCAAATGGATTTGTTGACATTTTTGATTGCCATATGGGAACCGTTAAATGGTAACCAATTTTGTTTTAGCTGTCCAGTGGCAATCGATTTTGGAAAAGGTTTTTTGAAGGTATATGAGTTCTAAAATGTAACTCTTGATTCATTTTTGAGCACCTTTATTGTCATTTAGGTTGTATGTCTTTGGTTGCCCCTTTACAACCATTGTGCGAAACCCTGAGTGAGTTGAGGTGATCAAGTCTTTAGTGAAGGGCAATCTTTTTCACACTTTGCAAAAATTTTGGAACACATTAAACCTTGACTTTTCAAAACTTTCATTGTTTTTAACAGTTAATGCTTAGAAAAACTTTGGGTTTTTTGTCAACTAAAATTTCAACGATGTTGTCAAGCAAATAATCAAATAGACAACCATGAGGCAAACCACCATTGGGTGGACAACCATCAGGTAGACAATTTGACCAAAACCTTTGAAACAAGTTATCCCATTAGTAGAAAATGGCCATTCTGTAACTAGTCTTTGCAACTAATTTTTAGTCGCAAGTGACATTTATAACTAAAATCTTAATAGTTGCCATGGAAAAGTCACATTGACAATAGTTGCAAATGATAAAAAAATTTATATGAAAAAAAAATTAACAAAATACAATTTCATCCTTTGAGTAGTTATATATGTATTGTCACTTGTAACTAAGATGCGACTTTTTTGGTGAACAATGGGAACAAGTTATGTGTTGCCATGTGTCCCAACTTTTAATAATTAATTAATTTTTATTATATTTTAAAATAATCCAAAATGTTTATTTTTTATGTTTAAATTGTTTTAAATTGTGACATGTGGTGTAATATGAATTTGCCATGTGGCATATTAATTGAATTTGTCCAAAATAAATTTAAATCAATATTTAGGTATGTAGGTCGAACTTGGTACCTACCTACCTACCTACCCATCTATGCTAAATACATGTCTAAATAGGACCTACTTACCTACCTAAGCCAAATACTTATTTAGGTAGGTAGTTAGGTGTAAGTACACGAATATTAATATTTCATTTTGGGTTAAACCTTTTTATTGGTTCATCTTATATGCCCATGTTTTCAAATATGAAAATGTAAAGGTAGACACCTTATTTATATACTTTTCAAAATGAAAATGAAAGCCAAAACATATGGGATAAACTTTCTAGTTGTAAGTAGTTTATGATTATACATTTTTAGTTGCAAACTATTTGTGCAACTAAAAAGTTTATCCCATATGTTTTGGCTTTCATTATCAATATAAATATAAATATATAGCAATAATAATAACATTAATTGAATTATTATTGTAACTAGTTGGTAACCAAGGCTAAATATTTTATTTTAATTAATTATATTATTGTTTCACTCATCATAGTTATTTATGAACTATTACAATAATTATTATAAAATAAATTTAAAAATTATATTTCAGTAATTTTTATGATGTACTAAATTTTCATAATTGATTACTTATAATAATAATAATAATAATAATATAATCTGTAGCTAGCTTAAGTTAGTTAATTTTATTTTTATTATATAGATTATTATATCATTTGTTAGAGCTATTATGAAATATTAATACATCATAAAAAAATTCTTAATAAATACATAGATATAAAAATATAAAAATATAATAAAATTATTAGTGGAAGTATTAGTTAACTTAGGTGAACTATGTTGTTACTTGTATTTTTATTATTATGTCAATTTTTATAGCTTTTGTAAATTACCAATATTTAACAATTTTAATAAAAATAATGAATTTAATAGGCATAATGGTTTTAATTTCAGTAATTATATTATCATTTTTCTTATCGTATTAATATCATCATCATCATCATCATCACTACGTAATAAAATAATATTATTTAAAAATTTAGTCAAAGATATAATTATATATATAATATAACATAATAATAAATGTCATTTGTAATAGTTTTAAGAAGTATAATAAAATAGCTTGGATAAACTTGTAATATGGGCATAATATATTTAGTAAATGTTTTAAATATAATTGTAATATACTCAAAATATAAACTTAATGTAACCATAATATTGAAGCCATTTATGCTACTAATAATTCTTGAATACACATGTAATATGGTCATTCAAATACATTCAAAATATACATTTGTAAATCTTAATATACCCATTATATTCCTTAGAATACACAAAATACAACCTTGTATACTCATAAGGCTGTAACTAAATTGGTCACACTTGTAACTAATGTGACATAAATTGTTTTTCTTGGATGAAAACTAAACTAAACTAAATGTTGTGCACATGAAAGGATGAAAACCAAAATAATTGCAAACTAGTTGTAATGTAGTCACAAATATGAGCAACACAAGAAATAATTGCAAATTAGTTGTAGTGTAGTCGCATAAATAAACAATATAATAAATAGTTGCAAAAATGTCCAAAGGTAGTCACAAAATGATTAATAGTCGCATATTGTCACAAATAGAGTGGTTACATTTTGGCCTATTTCTACTGGTGTCCCACACATCATTTGGGACTCATCCCCTTAGACCTTTGAGTGGCCCACCTTCAACCATGCATAAGTAAAGGGTTGTAAAATTATCCAGCAAGGAAAGCACTTCATCGACGTAATCTTGAAAGTGTTAAAAGTTTGAGAACAATGGACCTAAACAAATTACCACATGACAATTCCAAGAAATTGTTATGACATTCCGTTTTATGATTTCGATGGAGCACACAATGGCATACCTTGATGGTGTTTTTATGAGCAAGCAAGGAATTGGCATGGAGAAGTATATGCAGGTCATGGAACATAAGTTTTTAATAGAACTAGATGGTTCTTTGCAATACATCAAGCTTTGGAATTCTAAAGGGTTTTTGGAATGGTTTGAATGCAAAATTTTGGATGTAGCCACAAACTTGTTGCAATGGTTTGATGTCCTTCATCCACAAAAGGACAAGGTGCATTAGACCACAAAAGTGACAAACTTGTGGGAGACAATTTCATGGTGGGAATTTTTTTTGAAGAATTGGTTGAAGAAGAAAACAAGGTTTGCACCATGGATGGAAGAAGGTGCTCAAAACCTTCTGGCCCAAATTAAAAGTTGTGGTGTGTTATGGATTCTAAACATAGCAAATGTGTTCCCATTGTCGGGTGGAGACAATTGGGATGGTTATGGTGTGGTGCTCAAGGTGTGAATCAAAATATTTGATCACATCCCAAGAATGATTGAATTAGTGGGGAAGACACTAAAAATGGATGACAAGCAAGAAGCATGTAAACAATGATTAGTGGAAGCCTTGGCATGTTCGTGCGAACATCCAGGTGTCATCAAATTCCTTGCCATCCGCATAGAGACCATGGAAGCATACACATTGTGGTGAAATGGGGGAACTCTTCAAAAAATGTTGGATTACAACACAAAGTATTTCCCATTATGGATAATTGTACTTTATTGCAATAAAGGGGGCTGGATATGGAAGGGCGAACATAACTTGTCACCTTTAAGATAAATCATGTGAAGTTGGCATGGGCATTCATAAAGATTATGAATGCAATACATCATTGTGGAATTTTGCACAACAACTTATTTAAGGACAACATTATGTTGTATTTTCCAACAAAAAAACCAGATGTTATGTACATAGGCATGTGTGATTGGGGTGAAATTGGGCATTTGCAAGAGACACCATCATTGTATGGGTTTGCAAAGGAGCAAGATGCCACCAACGCAAAAAAAAATGCAGTGGTGGGTTGCCCCTAAATTGTGTTTTATTTGTAGCCAGTTGGGAATTACAAATTCCTTTCGATGAATGGCCAAGAACACACCACAACTTTGAAATCTAAAGCATATTCAATGGGTAGGCTAACACATGTCATATGGGGTGATGATTGGGATACAAAAATATTTTGTGGACAATCAAACCAAGATTTCATTTGGGAAACTAATCCGTGACATGTATGACCCAAATCCAAAGGCATGAAAAATTGTTCAACATGTTGTGCGCACATTGGTGGGGCCTCCATACAATTGGATTGCACCTAAAAAATGTTATCAAATGTAGCCATAGATAGTTTGTAGTTACTATATATGGAATATGGTGCAATTTGCATGATCTTTCAAAACTTACATGTTTTGGACTTGCCAATTTTATAAAGCTCAATTTTGTAAGTGAATCATGTTGTCATGTGTAATCAAATTTGAGATTTGTGAATCCATCCTATATAAACATAAAATACAATGATCATTTAAAATTTTACACAAATATTGCCCATCTATTTCTTATATTTTAAAATTATGGATGATCGGACTTATCATTGATAATTTGTTTTGATAAATGCTCTCATATAATTGATAAATATCAAAGAAATTTCTTAATGCAAACTTTACAAGGCATTCACTTTGTAGATTTTTGTTTTGGTTTCATTTTTTTGGGGTATTGCCTACCAAGGCAAGGATATTGTGTTTAGATTCATTATAGAATATAGTAGCTTAACAAATTTTGGCCCCCATGTAGTATATCTATTTTTATACAAGGATATTTGAAAGATGATATTTTGGCTTGTGTTAAAACTTGGGATTAGTTATAGAGTTGTGATATTTGGAAGGAGTTTGTTTAGAGGAACTTTTTTGAAGATTATAGTTTTGCATGGTGAAATATTGGAATTTCCATAATTCTTTTTTTCTTCAATATATATTTTTAATGTAAACGACAAGGCCACACATTGAAAAGATGACAACCAAAAATTTTCAGTCGCCAAACATGCAACAACAAAAAAATTGATTGAAAATTTGGGTCACCAAGCTTGTGGCCCATATGTGAACAAGGATTTTCCTGCGTCCATCCTCACAAATGCAATGGATGTCAATGTGATGCCTAACACAAAATGGGTGTGACACATCAGTTTTGACAACCATGACATGAACATTTTTAGTTCATTTTAAGTAAGACACATCCATTGTTTGAAAACCAATAGTCTCAAATTCAAGAAATAAGAATATCATTCAAGAGGGAATAAATGCTTTTAAAGGTACAATCATGTTAATAGGAGCCAAAAGTAATTGTAACCACTACTTAATTTTGTGTTTTCTACATTAATTTAAAAAAAATTCAATTGAAGATAAATTTAAATTTTTACACATTATCAAATTTAATATCTTACTTTACAAAATTTTAAAATATGAAATTATTTCATTAACATTTGGACCTTTAAAAATAGTGTAATGTTCATGTAACCATTAATTTTAAACAATAGAAAGACTTGTAAATGGACTTGGAAGATTTTGAAAATGACATATTTTGACAAAATTTTAACACAAACCTTAACAAAGTAGTACAAATTTTTTTGAAGACTTTTTAAAAGAATATTTCAAGAATATTCTTTAAAAAATAGTCACTTAAGTGGCCAGCATTGGTTTCTATTAGCATGATTGCACCTTTAATCATATTTCAAGGTGACACAACACATCAAGATTTCCATCTTTAGTTTAAAAGAATCCATCTATGAGGGGATATAACATGCCTAATTAATTAAAAATTTATTTGTGAAGTAATGTGATCAATGACAACCCATTGTGTTACATTTATTGACATTTTTTGGGGGGAAATTTCATTATTATGCAATAATGCTCCCATATTAGAAATAAGTTCATATTTCTTATGAAATACCATTATGAGCTATGACATATGATGAGCTAGACAAATCATGGAAAGAACATATGAAAATAATCATACATTTTTAAAAAGCCATTGAAATTGTTGATGTGGGTAAATTTTTGATAAACATCATTTTTTAATTGAAATTGTTAAATTGCTCATATCATTAAAAAAAAAGTGTGAGTAAAATGGTTCCACAAATTTATTCCTTCTAATTACCATTTTACTCCTTATAATCACTACATCCATCTACAACACCTTCCTTAACTTTTCATTTCTAAAATTTAAGGTTGATTTTTTTGGGCGTCTATTTTCCAACATGGGAATGTTTGAAAATTGACAATATAGTGCTAAAATAAAATTCAATTACAAGACTTGAACCCTTTGAAAATGCAATATTTAAAATTGGGAATATCTCTTTGTAAATTGTATTTGGCCCTTTTTGCTTTGGTATTATAAGGTTGCCCCTTCCACATAATCATTAACCTTACCCAATTCTTTTTACTTTTGTAAGGCCATTCTTGGTCTCTTATGGTTTCATAAATAATAGGTAGAATTATTCCACTATACATGGAAGGCATTCAATTTTGAATGTCAAATTCCACTAGATCTTTATGTGAAGTAAGGACCTTCAATTGGCAAGTCTAAGAATTTGGGTCTTGTGCTAGGCTCTCACCTTGCATTAAGCTTTCATAGCCTTAGAATGACCTTGTTTTTGGTCCTTACCTTACACATAACATTCCAACAACCTAGCATGGCAATTATTTTGAGATGGCGTGAAAGGATTGAATGGGAACCTTTTTCCTATTACAAAACCATATGATAATTTCCAGCCTTTTCTCAAAGAGAGTAATCTCTTACATATTGTAAAAGATTGAGTGAGAGCCCTTTCTTTACACATGTAACCCTAAGGTGAAATATGCATCATATGCAATTTTAGATTATGAACAAATATTTAGTGTTGAGGATTTGGGTAAGGCTAGAACCAATAATTTCTCATTTGGTTGTTGATGACAATGGCTCCTTCATCATATTATACTTTCAAACACTAGGCACTTTTTGGGTTTTATCTAAATGACATGAAATTGCACACATGCAAGAATAATGTTGAAGCCATAAATATAGAACAACATGCAAACTTCAATTGTGAATCTAAAAAATGGTCCTCATTTGCCTAGTTGCTTCACTTCTTTGTTGTCAAATTTTTCATGATACTCATTTCACTTTCTTTGTTTTTTATAACATTGTGTATTTTTGCAGTGAAGGAAGAGAAATGATAGTCCAAGCGAATGACTTGGAGTATGGAGTATAGAGTTTGAGATGTTGCATTTGAAATGAAAATGCTCAATAGATATCTATCAAATTGCTAATGGAAGAACATGGAAGATCTAGGTTAGGCTTATTTGCAGGTATGCTTTTGCTGGTTTTCAAGAAATATGTAACATTTTCCCCAAAATAGAATCCAATTTTTATGGTGAAGGTTTGGATATAACCTGTTTATAATTATTTTCACTGGTGATGTGTAGTATAATGTGTAATAAAAACTTGATTTTGATGAGCTAAAATCAATTTCCAAAAAAAAAACCATTTGAGCACTTAATGTTTTTGTTGACAGTTTTTAGGGTAACCTTTTTATTGTTATCTTAATTTATGTAATTTGTATATGTGCAAACTCCTTATATCACAATTTTGGTTTCAACAATTCCCTTATCATAAAGTTTTTCTTTCATATTTTTTTTCAAGGTTTTAAAAAAAAAATTGTACATCAACTTCCATTGTAGATATGAATCTCATGTTAGAATGTATTTTGTTATGAAAAATAGTTTGCATACCATCATCATATGTGATTAATCTTCAATGTAAGTATGTATATGTGTATAACAATGTGTGTCATTGTGTATGTGTATGTGTATAATTATGTGTGTGTTTTTATTTCGAGGTAAAGGAAAAGTTCTTACATGAACTTCCATTGTATCCAAAGCAATTTTATATGCAAAATAGGTTTTTTATGTAAGCAATATATTATATGCAAATCAATTTTTCAAATGCAAGCGATTATCATGTGCAAATTATTTTCTAATATGCAAACCAATCTTTCAATATAAGCAGTTTCTCAATAGTTGTGTCTAACTAACTATGTGTAATCATGTGACTGTGTGTATAAGTCTGTAATAATAACAGTCTAATATGTGCATGTATGAGTGTAATTTTGTGTATGTGTGATTGTGTGTGCAACTCTGTATGAATGGTGGAAAACAAGGTATGGAGAAGAGTGAATGGGTCATACACTTTCATGAAACTGTATGGAGGCAAAAAATTAAGATATCAAAAAAGTATGGAGAAATATGGAGAAACATTATTTTATGACAGAGCTTCTCATGGCAGAGCCACTTGTTAACATACAGGTCATATTTAGTTCAACCTTCCCATGCAAGTGAACAAACCTATCTAACAATGCATACCACAATTGGGCTTTAAATTCAGGTGGCAATATCTTGATCCACATTTGCAATATCAACATTTGGATGTGAACAACAAACATCATATTTGTTCATGTATGTATGTCACAGTAGAATAGAATGCCCAAAACTCAGATTAAAATGCATTTTCATGCTTCCATGCTACAATCCACAAGATAACTATCTAGATGGGAGTTGAGACCATCATTTTACCCATGTCCATTAATAGGCATCTCCCCATGCATAATAACATTACTAGAATCCTTGGTTTGTGTCTCACCACCAAAGAAGCCTAAAGCTTGAGATTGAATGGTATGACTGAAAATTATGTACAGAAGAAAAAATTAAGTCTAGATTCAAGCATTCAATGATAATTTAGTGTGCACAACAAGAACAATTCTAGTTCATAGTGCCGAAAAGGAGCCAATTTCATATTGTGAGTCACTTGAATTCCTTCCATTGCTCTCCCATATTGTCTCAGGTTGCATCTTCAAACCATCATCTTTAAGGGCGCTACTTGCTTCTCAGAAATGTTGTAGATGCTTTCGCTACAAGTCTGCTAAATCAACAGGTTCAAGAGTATCGCGGTTAGTAACCCATGGAGTTCCAGCAATTGCAAACCGCCATGGTGCAACTACATCTTCTGGAGCCGCATAATCTATGCCTACTCTTGGCCCTGCCAAGATTGCCTTTGGTTTTGGTCCATCCAAAAGTTCCAGACCACCTGCAATTCCACCAGTTTCAATAAATCATTTACAGCACAGTTCCCTTGTTTAACAGGATCTCTAGGAGAAATATAAGCCATTTCACCTGGAATGAGTGTCTTCAGTACAGAAATGCCACATATACATGAACACAGGTAAAGGAAGAGAGTGTACTCACCCTGTGCTCCTTAAAGAAAGTGTTAACAAAGAAAGGGTCAGGATTTAGTTATGTACCAGGTTCATAAAGTGGTGTGCCTGAATGCTCCGAAGATGTCAACCCCAGGGCTTGACCAACCTGCCACCAAAAGCAAGTTCTTACTGTAAATGAGACAGATGTCACATTTAATTACAGTGCAAAGTAATTTTCTTATGGAACCATAATGAAGATTTAAACATCTCCAGCTTCTTGCTCTGCCAGTTCAATCTGCAAGCTAATATGCTGTTATGGTTGCACATCCCGACAGCCAAAACTTTATGCCTGTATTACCTTGCCTGGTCCCGTAAGAAGCACTGGTTTGACACTCACTAGCTTTCGCCGCTGCTGTATCATCCCCAAGCCTGCACCCAGCACATGAGATTCTAGCTCAGAACAGTAATCTTAGGCCAATTTAAGGCACATGCAAGATTCAAGCCAAGATGAAGAGGTTCCAACTTACCAACAACAGGAGAGCAGGAACGGATGAGCACTGCTGCAGCACTCCCAGCTTTATCAGCCACCACATTCAGCATATTGTGCATGCCATAGCACAAATATACATACGCCAATCCACCATCCTTAAACTGCCTCATTTCACCATCCACCATTTGCACTAAGTTACTGATCTAGATAACAGAGCTCAAATGTGCAGTTGTTTGTAGTACACCCAGTTGTGTTTCTTTGTTCAACTGGGTACACTGATTCCTTTTTGAGATGCAATACCATTTAACAGCTGCAATAAGAAGACCTAATTGAGGAAGGAAGCTCAGACAGAAGGTGACCACAAACTCTACTGTGTAGCATTCAGCTGGACTGCAGACACTGTTTCATACTGGTACATAAAAGAGTAAAATATGTTGCTTAAATGCTTTAGGATAGTATTATGGAGTGTACCATTGGCGCAGTGCGGGAAGTGCAACCAGCACGTCCATGACAAGCTGTATCACCAGGCCTGTATGCTTCCACCTGGAAAATCCTCAAAAGCATTCCATGGCATTAGTTCCCCAGTGCATGGATTTTCAATAAATTGCGATCAACCCCATCAAAACTAGAATGTCTGCAAAGGAATAGCCACAACTGTCTTAGACCTAAGTGTGAAATCAGGATAATGACCTCATACACCAAACAGGATTATCACCTCATATCCAACACAGACTTGTCCCTACAAGTGACTCAGACAATTGAGATATCTGAAATTGGTGGCTGACTTATTTTGCAGGGAGTATCAAGTAGGATCAAGTAATATGACAAAGATGGCAAACCTCTGTGATTTGTAGAATTATGTCATCTTTGCTCAAATACTTGCCAAGCAGTCTTGGTGCCAACTTTAATGCATCACACTGGTAAAATTTGGTGTCGAGTCTCTTAAACTTTTCCCGTATCTCACGTCGATGGGCATCTTCTTCATGACTTTTGTCAGATGATGTCTGCAAATAGGCACATGTACCAGAGAGAGAGAGAGTTAGATTGAACAAGTATACAACCCACACAAGAACAACATACAAAGAGTACACAAAGAGAAAGGGGCAGAAAAAATCATGGCATCATTTTGAGAACATGAAAGAGCTTGCAGCCTCAATTGCAGATGCAAAGATTATCCAACAGCTGAACCCCCTTCTGAGGGGGACCCTGCAAAATTAATTGATGCAAAAATGTGTTTGGGGTTTAGGGTTTTACAGTGATATTTGCAGGTATGATGAAATTGCTGTTCTTGGCACCTTCCTCTTTGTTTAAATCTGCACCAGATCGTTTTCTTCGAGTTTTCTGTCGCACACTGTCTGAAAGGGCAAATGCAGTCTCCCAATTTACCATCTTGACAGGTTTTTTCAGAGGTTCCACAAACCCTGACCCTCGCTTTCTATCTGGAGCTTGAAATTCATGACCTTCAGCTGCCTCTCCAATTTCTGCAGATGACTCCACAGAGAGAATAGCATTGACCAAAGACCTTCTGTTGGTAATCACTCGTGGAATCTGGGAAGAGGAGGAGGAGGAGGAGGCCATGAAGCAAGCACCTGCACACATGGCAAAGTACCAACACAAGAAAGAGGAAGAAGAAGATATGAAATTCTCTTACAAAATACAAACACAAAGAAAAAGGAAGAAAGAAGATCTGCAATTCTCTTACAAGTACCAACACAGAAACAAGGAAGAAAGAAGACATGCAATTCTCTTACAAAGTAGCAAAACAAAACAAGAGGAAGAAAAAGATATGAAAGTCTCTTACACATGAGCTTTTCCTGAAAGATCCAATGTGATCGACAAGCTCAGGAGCTTCAATGGGGTCTAAAACCTTACAAAGGTTGTCTACAATCATCAAGAAGAAGAAGATGATGATGACGACGATGAAGATGAAGAAGTAGGGCTCCATTGTCTGCTGATGTTGTGACTCGATTACGATTCCTGTGCTATGATATCAATTGCAAAGGAAAGAAAAAGATCGAAGTAAGTCCTCTCACCGTGCATTCCTCCCTGTCTGCTCGGGCAGCAGCAGCAGCGTCAGCACCACCACAACCACTGCAAAAGCCTCCCGAAAACAAAAAGGGTTTGCAACATCTGCAGAAGAAGAGATGGAGTCCGTCGTCAAAGCGTAAAATCTTGCAAGCTCTACATTATATTCTTATTACCCAAACCCACCAGCCAGCGACAAACTTCTTCAACAAAATCCTAAGACTTCTTAACGCAAGTTCGATTCTCCGGGTTCCACCGTGATATTACTCTTCTGTTTTTCTTCGGTTCCGTGCGATTCCAGTCACGATCTGTAGACAATACAACGACCATTATTGGACTGGAAGACTCGGCAAATCGAGGGTATCAAAGGCGATATCGGGAGGGTTATCATCAATCGCTTCGCCCCATCAGTTCGATTGTCGTCCCCGTCCTCGTCCTCGTTGATGGGCGTGAAGATCGTGGTTTTAGGGTGTAGTTGTGAAATGGTTCTTTGTATTTTATTGCTTTGACGAGCGGCAAAGTGGTTTTTGCAAGGTGTTGTTTTTTCCCTTTTTTGCTTCACGGATGCAGCAGTGGGTGTGATTGGAGACGACGAAGATGGCGTGTGAAGAGCAGAATTGTGGTTCAGTAGCAGCAGAAGCAATAGAGCATGCACCTCGTGGAGGCGATGATGGTGATGATGAGCACAAGATGCATCAGGCGGCGTTGAAGGAAGCGGGAGCTGAGATCATCAATCGAGCCAACAGTCGAGGTTTGCGTATTGCTGGGTGGGTTATTCAAGCTCGCAAGGGCGCCATCCTCAAGATGGATGCCAGAGAAAGATGGGAAAAGATTCTGGGAACTCCTCATTTGCCTGAGATGGTGTTTGGAGATAGCTCTCTGGAGCTTGTGCATGAAGCTTCTGGTATTCGCATCCATTTCAATGCTTTGGATGCTCTTCATGGTTGGAGACAAGAAAGCCTCCCGCCTGTCGAAGTACCCGCTGCTGCGAAGTGGAAATTCCGAAGCAAGCCCAACCAGGAAGTGATTTTGGACTACGATTACACTTTCACAACTCCTTATCGCGGTAGTGATGAATGTCTTCAAGTGGAAGAAGAAGAAGAAGAAAGGAAGCTCACTCCAAATGGAGTTGTAGAATGGGTGCAAAGCTCGGAGAAAATCGACATGGTCGCACTCCAAGCTCGAGATCCAATTCTGTTCTATGATGAAGTTGTATTGTATGAAGATGAATTGGCGGATAATGGAGTCGCTCTCTTGTCTGTCAAAGTGAGAATCATGCCAAGCTGCTGGTACCTTCTCCTCCGCTTCTGGCTGCGAGTGGATGGTGTGCTGATGAGATTGAGGGATACTCGCATGTTTTCGCGGTTTCGAAGTGTTGATGATGATGATCCCAGTGAGAAGAAGAAGAAAACTCCTGTGGTCATTCGAGAGCTCTGTGACAAAGAAGACACTTTCCATGCCCTAGCTCTTAGAGGACTTACCAGTGATCCAGCAATGTACAGTGACCCAAGTGTGGCTGGCGAAAAGCTTCAATTGCACCGACAAATCTGCGAGAAGTTGAGACTGATTTCCAACTTCAAGCAATGAAATCTTGCACCCAGAAGCGAGTGTTTGTTTGTTTAAATCGGATTACACCTTTCTTCCGTAATGCATACAATGCGGTATCGCACTCCTTCTTCTTTGACAAGCAGCAATGCTCCTCAACATGGAATTGTGTTTTGGATCAGGATTCACTTGGCAGATGGTCTTGAATTCTTCTTCTTGTCTTCAGAAGTAGCTGAAGTCTTCTACAAGTTGAGCAGATAACATGACTTGGAGGTGCTCACCTATTTTTGTTGCTGCAAAAGAAAACCGAACTATAGCAATGCAGGTGCAATGCAACTATAGCAATGCAAATGCAAAACAACTCCTCTTCTCCTCCAAGGCTGCTGTGTTCTGCAGGCACACACCATGGTGATCCTTGACAATGTTTTGCATTAGTAATGCCTGCATTTGACCCAGGCATTTGATCTTGACATGGTTGTGGATGTCGCAAGGAAGAAGGTTTAGGGTTTTATGTGTTGAATTCACATATCCCCAGAACTTCTCTCCTCCTCAGTAGACACCTTTTGTAATACACCTTTTGACATTTCTCTCCTCTGTTTGTTGATGATCCAGAAATTGAATTGTTGATTTTCAAATCAAATCTTCTGTCTAAGCTACCCTTATGTGCTGCAACCTGTTGTGTATCATATTGTTACATTCATTTCCACTACAATGCATAGTATTTTGTGAGTCCATTTCCACTAATTCTTGTTTGTTCCATGTGATTTTTAGGGACTTGTAGATCTTGCTTTTCACAGGTGGAAGTGTGTGATTTGTGAATTGAACAGTCAGTCAAGAGCTGTTATGTTAGGACCCACTGGTGGAACTAAGGCAAGTGGGACTGTGATCTCTTTGTTAGTGGTCTTGTCTTGTTGCTTTCAGACATGTGATAGAAACTCAGGATACAGATTTATTGGTTGCCCAAATTTTGGGCAGATTCTTATGTATTTATCTCATCTGCATCAGGAGCTGATGAAGTCAGTGGGTAGTCATGGCAGCTTGACAGTGCTATTCATGATGAAGATGACGGTCACACACTTTTTGACGGACTCTCACAAGCCTATGACTGCACTCATGTTATACCTTCAAAGTGTCATGGAGATTTAAATGCAACCTCATTGATATGTATTGGTCTTACTTTGTATATAAGCCAAGTGCAGGAGGCAAAAGGATGTAAGGGGAGTGTAAGTCAGACCAATTTTACCTTATCTGACAGGAACACTGATCTCCAGTTTGTGCGTATTAAGTCAAGCACAGCCACACTAGAGAATAGGAGTCTGGTGCAGTGTGGTGTGGGTTCTCACTCCAAGAAAACCTAACTTTAACTGAAAAATCATCACAGAAGCTCTCACTTTCCCTGTCTTCTTCTTCTAGAACTTTTCAATTTTGACCTCATGACTTTCTGAAGCAACAGCATCATCATAATGCCTCAACTCCACACATTGCCATTCATTTAACTCCACAGCAAGCAGCTCTGTATCAATGTTAGTCTCACTAGCACTTGACATATCCGTCAACACAAAAAAGATGAAGAAAATAACCTTGAAAACGGACAAGATGCCCATTTTTCAACAAGGGCATGAACCACAAGATGATGGTTAAGCTCACATTTGGAGCAAGACATACAAGCTTCCCCCATCAGTCTCTTTGCATCCCTCTCTCATTATGGGCATTTGTTCTTGTTTGATAGTTCTTAACTACATCTAAACATGTTCATCATCCTAAACCTTAATGTATTGCTTGTAGAGCACTTGCTCCAGTTCATCAAACATGTAATCCAGGTTGCTCAGAAAGAAAATATCTCCCCAATTGGAGACATTATGGATCTGTATGGTCCTGCCCATGTTGGGTCCAAGCAAACCTTTCTTCCTTCATGGATGCTTCATCTTCATGTAAAGAACCGATGAAATTTTTGGTAGTGTATTTTCTTGTCACATCTCATGCATAACCAAAATTGATGTGACATGACACAAAAATCAAATGTATGAGAATAACCAAATTTGATGAGACGTGACACAAAAATCAAATGATTTTGAAGATGGAAGGGGAAATGGAAGATTGTCTTCAAAGGATTGCAATTCCCTTCATATGTTAGGTGTCTAGTATGTCACATTTGAGAAAGTCGATGTTATCGAGGATCCTCAATAGCACTTCATAAATCCTTTTGATCAAGTACTTTGCATTGTGCAAATTGTTTGCACAACCAAGAAGAACCATCCTAGGTGTAATATTCCATCAATGTTGTTGCAAAAACCAAATGGTCATGAGTATTGTTCTCAAAATTCCACAATTCCAAATTACATCAAGCGCTAGAGATCATTCTAAAACCCCAAACACACCATGTTTATTTTTATCAAATTCAACAATGAAGCACTTCGAATATTAGTTTGCAACAACCTATATGAAGTGTACGACATAATTTTAATTTCAACAATAGTAAACCATTTTGGTGATTTGTGATAAAATGATGTGGATATGTTATAATGGGGGACAATGTAGATACATTTAAAGCCAATTCCATATGTAATATGATGTACTTAGTCACAAACACACATTTAGATTTTGGATTTGTTATTTTGCATGTTATGACATGTTTTATTATCACGACATTATTTTGGGCATTAAAAAGATTATAACTATCAACATCATTTTGCAAGCATAAGTATTTGATAAGTTGTTAGTTGTGAGCTAATTTGTGAGTGATAAATGTCATAGTTATTTGTCACAAAAATTAAAATAGTAAATTATCAATTCATTTGACAAGTAAATTGGAATACATTTGAAAATAAAGAAAAAATACCTTGTAAAAGATGTGTATTCAAAATATAACTATTGGTGCACATACTACTAATTAGTTTATCTTTTTATGAGGTTGAATTCAACATCAAATGCATTTTCAAAATGTTAAAATTTTCGATTTGAAAGCTCCAAACTAATGTTTAAATGAATTTTTATTAGTTAGTGAAATGGTATTTTATCTATTGAATACCTATTAAATATCACCTCCAAAAAAGAAATACTTAAAATTTTCCATCATTAAAAGACAATTGTCCAATTTTTCATATAATACTCAATGCCATCAACATCTTCAGAAAGACAACAATAATTTCAAATATATTATTGAAATGCTTTTTGGTATATCACATTGTGTGCATATACCCTTTTCATTATGTGATGGCATGCATTGTGTGTCATGACATTTAATTGTTACAATGAGTTTATTTTCAAGAGTATGATGTGTAATTGGTCATGAATAAAATATTTTTAAAATAATTAATTTCATTTCTATTGATTGCCTATTCGTATGCATTATATGCATTTTGCAAGTGTTCTTAATGGATATCCCAAGTTCGTTCAAAGCATCAACAAAACCATGACAATGTGCAAACTTGGAGATGTAATGTTTAATCACCTTCATTTTGTTTTCAAGATTCTTGTAAACTTGTTTGCACATGTTGGAGGTTGACTTTTATTGTAGCGTTGTTACACACTACACCAAAATGTTGTCAATTTTTTTCCACTACTAGTCACATTTTTGCAAAATGTGAAAATATAACTTGTAAAACTAGTAATCTCCTGCAACAACAAAGTTTTTCCCCTTTTTTGACTTTGTATTTGTTGGGCCAAAAACTAAAATGCTTGTTGAAAGCAACATGCCAAACTCCAAAGCTTCCAAAGATGCTTTTACAAAGCTTGATCACACCATCCCTTCTTTCTCTTGATGTTAGAAATGGTCAAATACTGGGTTTCAGGAGCTCTTATATCATATATGAAAGTGTCAATGAAAACATACATTTCTTTCAAAGCTAAGAAACTTTATTACTGGAGGAGTTCTGGGTGGGGCTTAAGTTTTTGGGGTTTTTTTTTGACACCCATTAGTTGAAAAAACAACCTCAAAATTTTTAAGAGCAGTTTGGTTACTATTGTGTAGATGCCACAAAGATCCCTGGATGTAAGTTGCACCCTCCAAATACACTGGAAATATTTATGTTGGTGATATATATTTTTATGTTCTTTGAAATTTTTTCCTCAATATAAGGTAGACCCTTCAAATACACAAGGAAATTTCTATGTTGGTGTAATATATATTTTTATGTTCATCAATAATTTTGACTCCTTTTGGACCTCATCAAGAGCCTTGTGAGAGAGTTCTACAAGACTGTTCAGAAATATTACAATTGCAAATCAAGTCACAGAAGCATTAAAATTTATAACATGAACTTTGATTGTTGCAAAGACAAGTGTACGGGGAGAAGAATATGAGGAGGAAAAAGGAGACGTAGTATGATCCAGAATGGCGACATTGAAGCAAAACCAGCAGCAGTACCAGAAGTAGCAGAGCTGCTGCCATTACCTGTATCACTTGTCTCTATCACAATCGGTAAATCGCTCTGCTGAAGCTGATGTAATTACCAGAGTCACTTACCTCTATATCACCCATTCCATCTGACTATGCTGCCTTCCTGCAGCTGGTTTTCATTTTCCTTATTTGTTTCCTTCGTCAAAGTGGCATTCATCTTGAAATATATGAGTAGCTTACCTAACTGGCAACTGAATGGACATACTAGAACAGCTTCACTCTTTCTTAATCTCAGATGCATAGGCTAAAGAGAAAGGATCAAAGTGAGAGTTCCACATGTAGAATGGCTGTTGAATGGCTTATGACACTGGGCTAACAACAGTCTAATAACATCTGGGCTAACATCGTGGTCATAATTTATAGGAGCGAATTATTTATAAAATTGGGCAGAAACAATGTGATAGCCACACTGATTTTGAACTTACTCTTGTAGCCTGTAAGTATGGAAGTGCATACTAAGCATATTGAGCACAATTCTGCACAATTGTAATGACATGTTTGCCCTCATCTTATATCATTACTCATCATCTTCTCTTCTCATCTTCTCTTCTTGGGTCTGTCCATTCTTTTCACTCCGTACTAGACTTACACGTGGGAGTGCCAAGAGCTTTGGCCAACACTCATTATCCAGTCTACAGCTGTTCTATCAATCTGTCAGTAGTGATTTTGAACCAAACTTAATACCTTCAGTGTTGTAGAATTGTCTATCTGAGTTATAAATTTCTGTTGGTACATGCTTACAGGCAAACCTGGCAGGCATGAGATTTTCCAATTTATGGTGCAGTTCTGCACAGGGTGGTTTACCAAGGTGCTGTATAATATGAAGACGCTGGGTGGTTGAGCCAATACTCCATCAAACCTTGAAAATTTGAAATTGAATTGACATTTTATCTGTTGGGATTGTCAAGTTTTTAATATTCATAGCTTGGTCTGTAGGCACCAAGGAAGGTTGTCAACCACTTATTATTGCACAAAGAGTGGGAAGGAGATCAGAAAACCTGAACTCAAAGACCCCCTAGTCCCAAATGTTCTTGCCATTGGTGGGAACAACCACCTCAACATTTGTCTCACCCTTCAGGCAAATTCATCAGGAGGTCTAGACCAATTCTGAAATGCACTACAAAACACTTTGTTTAGGCCAGAGCAAATAACACCACTAGACTCAGGACTCCTGCCACTATGGAGTCTTACATTGCTAAGAACTGAGGTTGGTGAGCAAAGGTAGAAGAAGCTAGTCTGATTACTTGTGTTTCAAAACTGATGTAGACATTCCAACGGCACCAGTACATGTTGCTGTTATTCTGGCATGCCTCCACAACAATATGGTTGTCAAACTATTACCACAAGCTCCTCCACACAATTCATCAGCACTTTGTTAAATAGTCTCTGATTTCTTGCTCGTTGTAGGAGAGTCTCTCATTTCTTTCCTACCCAAACAAGTAGGATTGGTTCATCAGCCTGGTCAACAATACATCTTAAATGAGACTTAAACTAAGTCTTTACTTTCACTTGCTTCCTCCAAGGAAAAATCTACAACAAATTTGTGTGACTAGATGCATCCAGTCTAATACCCACATATACATTTATAAAAGATGTATCTGGAGGTTCATAACAGGCAAGAATTCTCATAAGACTGCATATTACATGCCCAATGCAATACACCTGCCACCAGGCAATTTACACCACTCCACATCCGATTAAACGCCTACAGTTCCATTCTGAACAGCTGGTCTAGCTTCTGCTTATTGGAGCCACTTATCTTCTTTCATTCTAGTCTGTAGTGTAAGCGTACTATTAGTCAACCCACCCAAGTCTGTCTTCAACATTAAGTCACCATCATTGTGAGAAGCAGGTTGCAAGGACCCAGAAAGTATCAGTTGCACCAAGAAACTTAATTATTGAGGATTATCATCTGGCACATCCTCTAGGCCATATGTATGCTTCAAAACTATAGCCTGTAATCCACCGACAGTTGGCAGATTATAGGAAACTGAGGATGCTCTACAGCGTTTGTGGCCCAACATTTCTCAATGAGAGCATAAAGATTACCAGGACAATAGTCCACATCTGGAAAACATCAGTCCCACTCTGTCACAGATGCTCTGAAGAATATCTCTTAGTGGTATGTCTTTGAAGGGGACTTTCCCAGTGAGTACCTCAAAGAATATCAAACAATATACACACCTAATTTGGTCTTTGTCTCTGTTCTCCTCATCTTCAAATGCCTCAGGTGCACTCCACCAGGTTGTGCCCACCAATGGCATGGTCGTACCCAGAGCCATGCAACTTAATTTTGACTGGCAAAAGTCTCAAAGTTCAACTTGCACAGATGACAAGGTATCCATCTTGATCCTCCAGAACATTTACAAGTACATTGGTTGCCTTCAAATCACAGTGCATCACCCACTCTCATGCAAGTAATTCATAGCCACTGCTATCTGTAGCATTATATTGCTTCCAGCAGTCGAAAGCTGTTTCTTCTTTTTCGTCATATAAGCATATAATGCTACAGATAGCAGAGGGCATGAATTATTTGCTCATGAGCTCAAAAACCACGAAAGGCTTGCTCTCCTGGACTCCAAAACCTCTGAATTGCATGACATTTCGCTGCTGCAACTTATAAGACAAACTTGCATCTTTCTCTTCTGTGTGCTGTCTGTGTAGTTGACTTGGAAAACCTTAGCAGCTGTCATCAATCCAAGGATTTTACACTTTAGCACTGTTAGTAACGATCCACCTCCAAGACATAGCTTGTAAGAAATTTCCACATCAATTGGAAGGTTGCTAATGTATTCCATCATTGGAAATCGCTGCCTTCAGTTTCTCTGAAAGATGTTTGTAACATTTACTAAACTTGAGGGGAAAAAACCCTCTTCGGTCCTCTTTCATGCTAAGAATCTACTGCTATAGTGAAGCTTCCAACGCGCCATAAAGCACTCAAGGTCCCTAGAAGTCTGTAACAACACCTAACTGCCTCTACAGATTAGAAACAACAGCTTTACATTGTTTCAGTGTTACAGAACGTGGCATGGATCAAGCTCTCTTGAGATTTGTACACTCTCACTGACCACCCAATAACAGTCAGTTGCAACAAGGCAATAAAGTCCTTCAATAACAGACACTTGCTTGCTAATGACACTCCTCAGCAGAGGACCATCTACAATTTCTACAGACTCAACACACCTCTCAAGTTCCCTCAGACACTTGCACAGAGTGAGCTACTTGTCAACTGTTCCTTAAACCATTCTCTTGACTGGACACTCACGCAATTTCCTCAACTTCGTACCCTCACATATCATTTTGTATTGAACCTCAATACCTCAACCAGGTGTCGAGTTCAAGACCTCCAAGCCGGCTTCTTATTCACCAGTACAACGGCTCACCACCGCACATCAGCAACTCAGCCGCCGGATAAGCTTCACGCATCTTCACCGAAATCCCGCGCTCAACACCTTGCTAATACAGCACCCAACACAGCCGTCAAAGCAAATGACAAACATAGCACATGGACACTGCAACACACATCCTTCATCTTCTTATCACACCCCGATCCATAACGCCGAAGGCAGCTGGCGTCTTATGAAAGACATGCGCCTGGCCACCAATTCGCCGTCCCGCCGAAAATTGACCTAACATTCAGGTAACCCTAAAACCAGTAACCCTAAAACTACCTTGTCCACACAATAGCATCAGGCAGGCTGTTTCACACGACTCTTTATTCTGGTCACACCTATTTCCTGGAGCGCGTGTTGAAATGAGCAATTCTACGAGAATCAGTCAGTAGTCGAGTTTCAGCAATTGCCCTTTGGGTTATCTATGTAGGTGAGAAGAGAAGAACTTTGGGAAAAGGATATGGGTTAAAGTGAGGTGTCATTGGGAACACCCTTGGGGAGCACATTCAGAACTTCAGGAACATCGTGGGGAACACCTTGAAATGCTGGGAACATCATTGAAAATAGATGGGAACATACTGGGAACATCATTGAAAATAGATGGGAACATACTGGGAACATGATACGAATACAAGAATTTAAAAATTCCATCCCCACACTAGACTGCTTTCTATTCTGTGAAGTGCGGCTGTGCTTGACTGAATACATACAAACTATAGAGCAGGGTTCCTGTGTAAAATTGGTCTGACTGATGCTCCTCTTGCATCCTTTGGGCTCTTGCACTTGGCTTACTTCCTGAGTAAGACCACTACATAACAATCAGATTGCAGAGAAATTTCCACAACGCTTTTTAAGGTAACATGAATGCAGTCATAAATAACCTTTGTGAGAGTCGATCGCAAATTGTTGGACCATCATTTTCATCACGAATAGCAGTGACAAGCTGCCACAACTACCCACTGACTTCATCAACTTCTGATGTGGGTGAGGAAAGTCCACAAGAATTTGCCCGCAATTTGGGCAAATCATTGTCTTCCGTCCTAAGTTTCGCAACAATCAGAGAGTTTCCATGGCTATGGTGTTTCATTGGTTGCATGCACCGAATGCTTGTGTGTATCGTCATCTTAACATCCTTGCGATTTCAAAAATTTTGAGATTTTCTCCAAATCCTCTGAGATGTAACAGTTTCCAGCTTCAAGATATCTGAGATTTTCTCCACAACTGAGATGTAAAAGTTTCCAGATCCAAGATGTAAGAGTTTGCAAATCTGAGCATAGAGAGTCTTGTGCAAAGGAGGAAAAGATCTGTTTGCATCTCTCCTCTGCTCCCAAGCATTCTATCTATCTGCATTTCCCCTGCTTGCCTGCTGCCTCCATGACCACTCCAGATCATGCCCCAATTCTAACTACAACACAGGGTGATTGTCGGATTCCAGTTCCTTTGACCAGCCAAGGACCAGTACCAATTTCTTCTTTTTCCTCCTCATCATCTTCCTTGACATTTTGCTCAGTTTCTTCTTCCTCAGTGGGAGTCGTAAAATCAAAGCTCAAATGCCAAGGTGAATGGTTGTCTCAGCTCCTTGCTGGAGAGGACTTCAGCTAGATCACACCTTTCTCAACCAGGACATTGAGGTGACAAAAAAATGACAAATTATACCACTTCTTGAGATGAATCTTGTACACTGAAGCAAAACCTAGCTAGCAAAATAGAAATTCCAAAGCACTTCATCTTCGAATGTCAAATTCAGATTACTCTCACCAACTACATCTATGAGCCAAATACAACATGAGAAAGGGTATTTAGCTCATAAGTATAGAGATGACACAGTATAACATAAGTGTCCACAACATAAGTCAGTATACTATGATCCAAATTACTTTCAGAAACAGCATTGCCATTATCAACTCCTAGCAAAGGACAGATGCATTGGAATATCTTCTTCATGGTCTGTATAATTTGGTGTCCCATCAAAATGACAACCTTCCTCAACAGATTCCATCAGCATTCACAACTCATGTCTGTGCAAAACACTTAATCCTCTGCTCTGTTGTTGAATTCATCAAGCATCTTCAACACCTGCATGTTTACATCAAACATATGCATCAGAAATGTATGCAGAAAACAGTTGCAAGGGGTTGAGTAAAAATGTCATCATATAGAGATGACACACTACAACATTTCTACAACACAGCTACACAATTCATTTCTCGTGAATCTCAACATAGTACTCAAAACATTTTAATGCCCAATGAAGGCTATCCACCATGATTTCATAGCCATATTCAAAGCCTGTGGTTGCCTTGAGAACTGGATATTGCTTCAACAATGCTTGCTTAACTGCCCTTTCATCCTCCAGATGCATGCTTTGGTGAGCATTTTTATCAAGCACTGCTTATGTAATCTGCACCCATTCTATCAATCTGACAGTAGTGTTTTTGCAGCTTTTAATCTTCAGTGTTGGTAGAATTGTGTGTCTGTGTCGTGGAACTTCTGTTCATATAGCCTTACAGAGCAAACCTGGCAGGCATGCAATTTTCCAATTTATGGTACAGCTCTACACAGGGTGGTTTACCAAGATGCTGAAGAATGTGGAGAGGCTGGGTGGTAGAGCCAAAACTCTATCAAACCTTGGAATTTTGAAGATCAAATTGACATTTTATCTCTGGGGATTGTCAAATTTCAACATTCATAGAATGCTCCATAAGGACCAAGGAAGCTTGTCAACCACTTAAATGGCATATTGTGCAAGGAGAGGGAGGAGATCAGGAAACCTGGAGTCTGAGATCCTCTACTCCAAAATGATTTCGCTACTGGGGCAAACAACCACCTACACATTCCTCTGATACTTCAGGAAAATTATTCAGAATGTCCAGACCCATACCCTGAAATCCATTACAAAACACTTTCTTAAGCTGACAGCAAATAACGATATAAGATACCTCTAGACTCAGGACTCCTGCCAGGTGCTATGGAGTCTTACATTGCTAAGAACTGCAGTTGGTGAGCTAAGGTAGAAGACAAGCCAGCCTGATTGCTTATGTTTCAAAGCTGATGTAGAGAATCCAAGGGCACCTATAAATGTTACCATTTTTCTGGCCTGGCTCTACAACAATCCAGTTGCAAAACTATTGCTACAAGCTCCTCCACATAATCAATTAGCAACTTGTTAGATAGTGTCCAATTCCTTGTACCTTGTAAAAGAGTCTCTCATTTCTTTCCATCCCAAACAAGTTAGAATGGTCAATCAGCCTGGTCAACAATTCATCTTAAGTGAGACTTGAACTAAGTCTTTACTTTCACTCGCTTCCTCCAAGGAAAAATCTACATAATATTTGTAAGGCCAGATGCATCCAGTCTAAGACCTGCATGTATGTTTGTGAAAGATGTACCTGGAGGTTCATAACAGGCAATTTTTCTCCAAGAGATTCCCATAAGACCACATATTACGTGCCAAATGCAATAGGGGGCCACCAGGCAATTTACACCACACCACATCAGATTAAATGCCTACAGTCCCATTCTGAACAGCTGGTCTAGCTTATGCTCTATAGGGCCACTTGTCTTCTTTCAATGTAGTCTGTAGTGTAAGTGTACTACTAGTGAAGCCAGCTAAGTTTGTCTCCTACATCAAGTCACCACCATTGTCAGATGCAGCATCTTGCAAGGCCCTGGAAGGTATTAGTTGCACCCAGGATACTCTATTGTTGAGGATAATCAGGTGGTACATCCTCT
>Ga0116231_10003427_pt1 | contig 32972 bp, 28 predicted proteins | sample S1TSphgellanicum_2_FD_89695 | JGI IMG/M metagenome (GOLD analysis project Ga0116231, IMG submission 89695) | Host-associated microbial communities from peat moss isolated from Minnesota, USA - S1T2_Fd - Sphagnum magellanicum MG | ecosystem: Host-associated > Plants > Peat moss > Unclassified... | reverse complement strand
ACAATATCCTTGCCTTGGTAGGCAATGCCAACAAAAGAAACTCATTGAAGTTATGCTCCAATGAAACAAAAGAAAGATTTTTTGCCAATGGGGAAATTTAGACTTACTTGGAGCTTTGGGTAAGCTAACACTTCAATTGGTGGGGCCATTTATTCATTGGGTTAGAAATGGTGTACGAGATTGGAGTCGAGTTCACAACATTTAGGGCTGACCTCAATATAATTAGTGTCCATGTGTGTTATGTAGTCCACTTGAAACCTAAAGAATTTTACAACATTCCTTATAAGTAAGTGGGTGTTGCACTTGGAAGGGGTGTGTAGAATGGCCGTTTCACACTTGTCTCCAGCTGAGGGATGGAAAGCCCGAAGGTTTACCCTTTGTAAAATCCTGTTGAAACTAGTGAAATTCATCACGGGTCATTACTAGTGGAATAACTATTTGGTGTTCTTATCATGTTCTCAATGTATTCCCATTCCCCTATCTATTCCCCAAGTTCCCAATGTGTTCCCCAAGATGTTCCAAATAGCAACACACTAGAAAAAGGAAATTTTTCTTTCTCTTTTATAATTTAAAAAAAAGAAGATTTTTATGCAAATCTGGATACAATAATGAACAATGGTTTCAGTCCTAATTTGAGCTCTCGAATGTGCTTACTAGACATTTTCACAACAACATTGCAGATTCACGATACTACCCTAAATCCAAATTCCGAATCCTGAGATTCAGCTCTGAACTATCAACCCAAAGGAAAAAAGGATAAAAAATTCAATGTGAATTATTCTGGCTAGAATTTGGGAGCAAGCTCAACAAACTTGTGAATTATTCTGGCTGGAATTTGGGAACAAGCTCAACAAACTTGTGAATTACGGCCACAATTTGGCAACAAGCTCAACAAACTTGTGAAATTACAGCCACAATTTGGCAACATACTCAATAGACTTTTGTGTATGTAGGATTGAAGGAAGTTGGGTTGTTAGTCAAAGTAAGTACTCAGCACCTTAAGTATTAAGGCCTAGAACACTACTAAATTTTAATACCAAAAAATCAAAAAATCAAAACCCAACCCTAATCCTAACTCTTCCTGGGGCAAGCTTTGTGTGCACTAAAACCACCCATACACCCAAGTTTTGTATTTAATAATAATAATACAAAAGATGGATCATACTTTCAAGGTAGTTTTGAATGTAATGAAAACAGCCCTGTGGCATGTTAATCTTGAAGAATGCAGGTGCATTGGATCTGTGTCCAAGTTCAATGAATCTGGACAACACAAAAATACTCTCTCTTGTGAATGCGCCCGGGGTATTTCACCCGAAGTCTTTTATGTTACCCTATCAAAGGCAAATGATAAAAGACTGGTTTGGTTAAGGAGCAAACGAGTTCAAAGTGTCCACTTGGAACGCTCTTCAATTGCAAGTGATTTTTAATTATCATAGGGTCAATTAGATCCAGTGTGTGTGTGTGTGTGTTTTTTTTTTCGTGGTGAAATTTCGCTATTTGTGTAAAATATTATTTCTAAAATATTTTTCATTTTCCTTTACAATTTTTTTTTAAAAAAAAAATTTGTAATCTATTTTTTCAGCATTTCTAAATGTAATATAATTTGTGCTGAAAACAACCGAAGCCATTGTCTCTTGATGCCCCTCAGCTTGTCTTGAGTAATAAGGACACCACCAGCCCAAAAAGGCCATGTATATCAGAAGAGGTACTATATCACCACCTTCTTAAGTGCACTACAAAAGGGATGATTTGAAGCAGCACTTTTTTAAAGGATTTTCAGAGGAGGCCGAGGTCACTAGGTGTTTCCAACCGTGCCTGACAAGTGGTAGCCTCTCAAATTTTAGGGTAAATTTTGGCTACAAGACTCTTTATCATTATCAAATTTGTGGTCTATTTACATTGAAGTAGAACTAATTTTTAGTAATCAAATGCAAAATAAAAATAGCAATGAGGCTACCACAAATTTTGATGAATAAAAATTCAAGTAACTACTTGAAGGAAAAAATCTCTTGGGGGATTTGACCCCAATCCAAATAGACCCTATTCGTTGTAGCAAGAGATTACCTACCAAAACATAAAGTAGGTTAATTACACACAAAATCACACCAATATGTTCAAAAACATGCATATACACATACCAAAATCGTACAAATAGCAAAAAAGAAAGTTCAAAGCTACATCAACAATTGTAAAGGCACAAAATGCAAAGATATGGCAACAACGATTGTGTACACAAAACAAGGGTTTAGGGTTTAGGGCACTACTATAGAGTAAGGAGGGGCTATATTGTGCAATTCTTTTGATTGTTCTATCAATTCCAAGATTGATAGTTGTAGTGAATGGGAAGGTTTCCATAGTATAGAAGCTTTGTGCATACATCCACATGACAAGATTCAAATGGATAGTTAGTGAGTTTCTCAATTTGTTCTTCATGAAAAACAACATAGAAAAAACATCTCTCATTCTTTACATTGTCTAGAACCCACAACCATTGAAAGCTTTACTAATTTTTGCCACTTTGATAGTTTGTGACAAATGATTTGATTGGTAATTAACAACACTCACATCTTGGAACATTGATTACAATTTAGGGGAGGCTTCATTGATGCCATAGAGTTGGCAATCATTGCCAATTTGAAGAAAGAGACTTTTTGTCTCTAATTTCGACTCATCAAGTAAATGTGAGATGTAGACTTGGTTGGCCCCAACATTTTTCTCATGACATGGTACCTTCAAAATGTCAAGTTGTGTCAGGAAAATTTGTTCAGCTTCTAGTTGAACCCAAAATTGGAGATAATCTCTTGTGAAAGGAAGCTTTGTTCCAATCAATCTTGGAAATCCAACTCAAAGCACTTGCAACAATGCATCTTTTGTACTACATATAAGTACGTCCATATAAGTGAAAAGTTGTGTATTCAAGCCCAATGCTATGTTCAATAATCCAAGTATGATGCAAAACACCATTAGAAATTACCCAAATTCTTTTTGCCCATACATGGTTTGCCGATCACAATACATCTAATATAACTTTCCTTCACACTCCTTCATGGCAACAACAAAATCACGCATGGAAATGTCTTGACTTTGAACAAACTTTGACAAACCTTAAACAATTTCCAACATGGGAATAATGTAGGCCAGACTCATGAAAATTTCAACATTGCATAATAGTTCCAAATTTTCTTTATTTTTGTCATGGGTTGCTTGTTCATTAAACATTTAAATAACAAGTGACTTGTATTTTGTCAAAATCCATTTTGACAATGAAAGCATTGAAATCAAGGTGTTTTCACATTGCATAGAATCTTTAAGCCTCGAGTTTACATCTTTCCAAATGTCACTTAGGGGATAAAGAATAAAATGTGTATACAAATCCAAGCCAATGTTTCAATCTTTAGACACTAGAGGCAATTTTGAAAAAACTTGGATAGTGAAGTTTGTCCTATGTGCAACATAATGTACCCCTAGGATGTAGGGGGCAATTCTTTCCCTCAATTGTGTTATAACACTAATTTTTGATCCATAGAAAACAAAGAATCCATCCCGCACCAAAACTTATGAATTTTGAAACAAGATTCAATTCTAAAAGGCCCCCAAATTGAAGCACAATGCCCGTAATAACCTTTGTGAAGTTATTTGTTGTGCCAACATTCACCACTTGCTCCGAGGTTAATAAAATTGGTATACACTTCTAGCAATCAACAATATAAACACAAACAACAAGCCAAGATTGGTAGTCCACATCAATTACTTCATCAACATAGAAAAAAATAAACCTTGCTTTCTAATTACCAACTTTGTGTCTATAAGCACAATTTGATGCATATATATAACCATGATCCAAGCATAGTTTGGATTATTCTAAATGTGCCAAAGGTTTTTTGGCATTTTAACAAAAGAAGACAACTATCACATGCTTTCATCATTTGTAATTGGGCATCTTTGTTGCAAGAAATGAAAGATTGTCACAAACAACCAAAAAAATCACTTATTTTCAATTTGCAATCTAACATTTACTTGGTCAATTACAAAACCTCTTACATGCATTGTAACAAACTATTGTACGTATTTTGCTTGTTGGCTATTTACATTCATGTAGTAATTTCCTACTTTGACACCCATTCTTTTGTTGAATTGGATCCATGCACAATGGAACCCAAAACCTTAATGCATCAAGAAAACCTCAAGGTCGAGCTTTGCAAAAACAAAAGAGATGGATCTATGCACAATGTAACTAGAAACTTTAAATGCAATAAGATAACTTCAATCTCAAGCTTTGCAAAAACAAAACAGATGGGTCCACACACAATGTAAGTAGAAACCCTACATGCAATAAGGAAACCTCAAGGTCAAAAGTTTAGGGAGTCTAAAACCTTAGACAAACCTCAAGGCTTGGATAGTTCACAAAGAGGGTGATGAATAGGCTTTCAATGAGGCAATGCACATTTTAAATGTCTAAGTTTCATACATGGGTGTGCATAAATTCCAAGTTGATTAAGCTTGACCATTTTGGATTTCATTGACACATAGCTTGAGTAGTAAAACAACACAATATTGCAAGCAACTTTAGGAACAATAGCAATGGTGATGGCATTCTTGAATCTTGCAATAGCCACTGAAATTTCGAGTCCCAATTTCCAAATCCCAGATTCAGCAGTGCAACTTGAGTCTTGAAGTTTCAATCACAATTTATTATTCAAAAACAAAACAAGAGATTTTGAATGTGCTGCAAGTTGCAACAATTCAATGCATTATGCAACAATCAAACCATTAACATCAAAAAACAAACCGACAAAAGATTGAAAACTTACATCAACCTTGTGTTGCTTGTTGCTCTTCAATTACAAAGCTCCAATGGCAGCTACAAATTGTTGAGAACTTGAGAACAAGAGGTGACGCCCTATTGAGACAATTCAAAATTGGAGCAGCAAGAAGGCAACAACAATGTGCAAAAACCTCATGAACAAAGAAGAGCTTGTGACAAGGCAATGGTGACTTGTGACTAGCATCCTTCAAAATCAGGCATCTTATTTAGAGAATGCTTGACAATATTTTGGAACACAAGTATTCTTTACCAGAAAAATTTCAAGATCAAATCAGGAGTGACCAAAATTCAACTATGTTGTGTAAAATATAAACTAACAATGAAGCTGCAGTCACTTGTGAGGAGAGCAAGGGGGACACATACGAGTACTGAAAATTGCTGGAACCACCCACAATGTATTGCAATACAATTCAAAATTTGATTTTCATGGTTTATAGCATTGCATATTGGGATCTCTTTCTTTTGTTCTGTTTGTCATGTTCATGTTGTGCCTACAAAACAGAGAACAGAGATGTGAAACCAAATGATTTTTAAGAATTTTGAATTAATCATCGTGCATTAATCATCTTGAGCATTGTATCCTTGTGCACATTTACAAAACTAAACTCAGTTTCACTCTACCTAAAGCCTGAACTTCATCCAAATTACCATTCATTTATTGGCATATCCTGCTGCTGGCGGACCTCCTCAAACCCTAAACCCTAAACTAGGCACCAGGCTCAAGTTACTTGAGTTCAATCCTACTTTCTTCAAAAGACCATGGCCGCAAGTTGTTAAGAAGATGTGAATGCCATTAAGTTACCACATGCAATTGGAAGGGACTCGTGTTTGGCACCAGTTTTTAAATGTTGTGTGACACAAGAAAATTGAGAAATCTTACAGAATTTTTTTGCCTTTCTGTTGCAAATGTAGAAGATTCTGTGGAGTCTCCATGCTTCTAAAAGTGCAGACCTGAAGTTTTTGCAGATTGTATCGGTTTGGTCTCCTCACATCTGCATGATACGGTTCGAACATCTGCATGCAAATTTATGAACTCAGGCTTGTCCACAAATGAGATTGAGATTCTACCAACTAAAAGACTGATTCAAAACTGATGGTGAGAGAAAATGAAAAAACAATATCAGGTTAAGAAGACCTACCAAGAGTCGTAAGAAGAAGCAAGATGGAGCTGATCCCAATAGAGCAGTTCAAGGGCCTAACTTGAAACCTGGAACTTTAAATTGAAACCATTGTCAAGCCAAAAAGTCTCGTCTTTCACAAGACACGAAAAGGAAGATCCCAATACAAAATGCATCATGACTAGGCATGTAATATTAGAGTTCTGTTTGTACAGGATTGTTACACATGCATTTGCACTTATATTGAAACCATGGTGGTACAACGACCAGCTTCTTCAGACAATAATATATATCTGTTCTGCAATGTGCAAATGCATTAACGGGGAGAGTTAGTAGCACCTAAATGCCTGAGCTGGAAAAAAAAAATCTGTAATTATCTGCTAACTTTTTTCCTACATGAATAGAACCAAACACCTGATGGGAAAATTGGGGTTGAAGCAACACCATACGGTCCTTGTACACCACAATCAGTGGGAGACTTTTGTGCAACTATGCACAGAAGCAGCCAAAACAGCACATCTTCTCTCCACAATTTGAAACTGCTTTCTTGATATCCTTCTTGTTCTAAACAGGGAGAAGAAAACAGCCCAGTCCCATCCATCTCCCATGGCAATGACCCAGAAGATGCCAAATCTAGCAATTCCATATTTATGGAGTACGGACCCCCCCTTGGGAGGTGACCTGGTAATTTGAGCGATCAGGAACTGTGGAATGCACTGGAGGCACTTCTCCAAAATTGACTACAGGACTAGGAGAAGTATTTTGGGGTGCCAAAGGCCCCACAAAGATTGTGTTTACTACTGAACTGGCCACCCCTGAAGCTTCTGAAGAAATCAAGGATGAATTTGTCCTCATCCAAGGCATAGTTCCAGTAGCAGTGGTTGAAGGACCTGTGACACCTGGGTTAGGCACAGATGCTGGCCCCGTGGCTGGTGATGTCCCATACAGCACTCTTGGATTCCTTGTCCCCACTTGTGTGTCTTCAACAGTAACTGATCCAGTGCCTTCCACAATTGGCCCAGGAACTGCAGGCGGATTGATTGATGCTTGAACCAGTGGATGCTGTGCCACCAGCAAGGAGTCAGGAACATTTGAGCTTCCTGGACTCGTGTGGTGACCAGTAACTCTTTGGATTTCTGGGGTCTGGGATAGGAGGGCAACTGTGTTTTGGGGGGCTGTAGAGGTGGGAGGAGGGGAAGGCCTGGATGCAGATACAGCTGGAGGAACAAAGACTGATGCTGATGGTTGTTCATCTCTTGCTGCTACCGAGGGCACTCCTGAATCAATAACATCGGTGTTGGCAGAGCTCTTCCTGGCTTCCACCTCCTCCACCTTGGTGAAGTCCATCTCACAAGCCTGCATACACACAGGACACTTGGGTCAATGCAGATAACTTTTCACATTCCAAGAACTTGGTCCTGGATACAGAACTCCAATGAGTGCTAATGTTAATGAGACATCCAACATGATCGACACACTGAACATGACAATCATGACCTCACAACCTCTATCTATTAGGCAACATATTTTACCACTGAAAACATGTGAGTTAGGCAATCAAGAACAGAATTATAACAGTTTACTTTACAGTTTACTTTACAGGGGTATAACCAGCATCAGAAGTTCCACAACCTCAGTCACAAGCAGTAACACCTGGTAGTCACCTACACCTATGGACTAGGAGACAGCTGAGGTGATATACAATAATCTGTTGCCTTGTGGTATATAATTTTTATTACAAAACTCAGAACACCCATGACTTTAAGCTCATCTCCTAAAAAATCAAGCAATTGTACCCTGTTAAAGATGTGTCTCAACTACAAGACATGCTTTGACGTGCAAGATATAACTGGGAGTTCTGTTTGCAATAAAAAATAGGTGTTAGCTTGATTTAGGTCATGTTCTGTTGTATCAAACTGTCACCCATATTCATGAACCCTCCCCAAAAATCTTGTGTTTTACCTCATTTCCCATCTCTTTTGGTGCTTCAGCAGTTTTATCAACTTCCTCTTCACTGTCCTCATCCTGGTTGCAAAAAAGGCATGAACCACTTAGTGCCATTGTCTTTTGCACTCACTGAAAATGAATTGTGATCTAAACACCCAAAATGAAGGGACAAGAAAAAGCAGTTTAAACAGAGGATTACTAGATGCTCACCACAAACTCCATGGCTGTATCTTCCTCCTGCTTCACCTTTACTTGAGCAAGCTGCGGAGGTCTCCTACAGTAACACCAGAATTGGCTCCAACTCAGAAATTAACAGACATAAGGGGCACTTCACCTTGCATTCATGACTTACTATACAACTAAAATGGTACGGTCATTAGTCAGGTGACATTTGTGAGCCAGATGTAACCACAGTTCATCAACAGTTTTTGAAAGCCTGAAACCACCTGTTCAAGACATAATATACAGAAAGAGAGGAGGCAGATAACAAAGCATTAATACAGAAGAAAGTTGATAGAAAATGAGACCTTGGGAATGCAGCTTCACTGACTGCTGCATCATGGTGGCGGCGCTGGTGCCGACCCTCTTCTGAGTCAGAATCAGACATTTCACTATCCCACACACGGCCCTTGTGACGTACCTCCATTTCCTCATCCTCCTGCAGTCACCACCACCATGAGTTGTCTGCACACTGGTTGACAATAGACTTTAAACTTACACTCAGCCTTGGAATGAGTTTGAAAACGCAGATCATGTTACTCACATCTTCAGGTAACTCAGTGTCAGGGGGTCGCTCATAAAATGGAACACTCGGCACATGCTGCAATGTTGAAAGGTTCTGCAGAAGCCTCTCCCTGCAATGCAAGTCAAGATAGAGTTTACATTCATTTGAGAAGTCAGAATCTCATTATCCAAAGCTGATTTCTAAAATATTTGCTACATGCCCACAAAACTATGGATTTAATGGGCCAACTGAAACCACTGAGCCATTACAATTTTGCAAATTGACCTATGCAGAGAAGTTGACAAGCACAAAGATAACAAAATTGAAAAGCCTTTATGATGTCCACCTTATGGTATCAAGATAAGAACGTGAATTCTGGTTTTCCATGTTACTGGGAGTAACATGAAGAGTATAATCAGGTCCAAAGTACTCGTAGTACTCATTGTATGGCATCTTGTCTTCTAGGTCCATTCCCACTGCAACACCAGTCTGGCACATCCAGCCCACCAAACATTTGCCATTGAGTCTATATTTTGTGATTTTCACAAGTACTCTAGCAATCCACAATACAAGAAGGAAAGCATTGAAGAAAAGAACAGGATAAATAAGTTAACATTTACGTTCAGCAACCACAGCAATATTTTGTCGTTCCTTGATTAATGTTGCAAGATTACTGGTGGAAAGAACCTCAGAGACTTGTGAAGGATTCACATTCTTTGGTGCAATAAGTGCTAGTACCATAAATAGAAGTGCCCCCTTGCAGTAAAACTAAAATAACATCTGCAGATCAAGGTTTCAACAAATCTTGCTTTCAGAACCTACATGTACAACATCTAAGGCCACTCAAGAAAGAAGTGTGGACAAACTGCATAATAAGCAAACCTCATAGCACCAGCACCGAGCAACATTGCGAATGGTGTAGCCTCCTCCCCCAACCAGCAGCAATGGCACATTGAAGGATCGAACAAATCGGACACACTCCGCATGTCCCTTCACAGACAAATTGAAACAGCCAAGCCGGTCTCCAGAAAGAGAATCAGCCCCACATTGCAAAACCACTGCTCCTGGTTGGAAAACCTCCATCACTTTGGTGATGAGGGGCTTGAAGAGAGACTGGTAGCTTTCATCATCAATGCCATCATTCAATGGCACATTGAGAGCATAATATTTGCCTTTCCCATATCCAATATCCCTCAGATCCCCTGTTCCTGGAAAGTAGTCCCCGAATTTATGAAACGAAACTGTCATGACCCTATCTGTGGTATAGAAAGCTTCTTCAACACCGTCACCATGGTGAATATCTATATCTATGTACAGTACCCTCTGCACACACACACACACACACTGACAAAGTGAGAAAATATCCACCAAGATCAAACGTTATGTCATAGACAGCATGCCTGGAGCAAGAATTTTGTTCGAATGCAGGATTGTAATCAAAACTGGCTTCTCAGAGATCCATGTTCCCATTCAGGATTTGGTACCAACCATGTGCATGGAGGAGGAGGTTTTCATAAGATGTGGGCACAGCAGGCGCAGGGTTTAGGGTTTTAATGCCAGAGCATTGATACTTACATCTTCATATTTGATAATAAACACATGTGCATCAAAAGAAAGAAAAACAAGGGCTACAGTACAAGCATATGATGTATGATCATGACTCTATGTAATCTAAGTTCAGAAAATTTGCATGGGAAGATTTGATAATCTGAAAAACCACCAGAGATTAGGACACCTGATTATGGTTTGGTCAAGACCACAAGCATGAAAGAAGCTGCAGAAGTATATGAAATGAGCAGCAAAATTGGAGTCTAGAGGGTCACAGGAATGCTTGGAGTGTATTGCATTTGTGAAGCTCCTACACAGCAAATACGATCAGACTTTTAGGGTTTGATACGTTTTGGTGCAAGGGAGGTTATGAGTGAAAGAAAGAAGCTTCTTCACAAAAGACATGGAGGTCATAGCAGGAACAAAAAGGCGTTTTAGTGGGTTTGAAAATAATGAGGATATGTGAGGAATACTTACAGCATGGTATTTGAGGAGTTCTAAAATGGCAAGGACAATGTCGTTCACATAGCAAAAGCCGGAAGCCTCGCACTTCTTGGCATGGTGAAGACCGCCAGCCCAGTTGATAGCGATATCAGAATGTCCATGATTCAACTTCACGGCACCACCGACAGAACCACCAGCATAAGTCTGACAAAAGGAATACAAGCCGTCGAAAACTGGACAATCCTCTCCGACGTTAAAGCGCTTGAGTGCACGCAGCTGCTCATGCTGCGTTTCGGGCGTTACGGAACGCAGAAAAGCCACGTAATCATCAGCATGAAAACGACAAAGGTCACGGTCTCGAGCAGGGTAAGGTCGCAAAACCTCCATTCGCTGATGCACGCCGTAATGAACAAGCAAGGAATGCGCCATCCGGATGCGGTGGGGTTTCATGGGGTGACCTTGGCCGTAGTAATAATTCCCCACCTCGTTGTCATAGAAGTAGGCCACTCTTCTTTTGGTCCCATCGTTGCCCGAAGGCAACGAGTTCCCGGATCTGTCCATCATCTCTCGTCCTCTCCCCCGCCTCCCTCAGAGAGTCTGTGTGTGTGTGCGTGCGTGCGTGCGTGTGCGCCTTTCTCTGTCTGTCTGTGGGGTCTTCTTCGACTGTTTTGCTCGAAAGCACGCAAAACACAAACGACGGAAACAGGCTACAGAAAACAACAGCAAGGGACGAAGAGGCTGAAAGGAAAAAAGCAAAACACAAAAGAGAACAACCAAATCTCAATCAGGAATTTCACATCCAAAAAAAAACCTTAAAAAAAACCCTAATCCCAAACTAGGTTCGACCCTAGTACTACTTTGACCCAGTTTTTTTAATAATAAATTATTTTTAATTATTTTATTTAATTATTATTATATATTTATATTATTTCAACTTTCTTTATTTATTTATTTATTTATTTATCTATTGTGGTGGCGAAATTTCGCAACTTGGAGAATTTGTTTTTAAGAAAATGAAAAAAACACACACAATTTTGTGAAATAATTTCGCCATTTTCGCCATTTTTAAAAATAAAAATAAATAAATTAGCCACATCTAGCCCAGGCACTTTCTAGGTCGCCATTTTAGCAGGAGTTTTTGCAAAAATGGTACAGCCCGCATAGGACAGTCGCCAATTAATGCTAATTACTAGTGTTGGACTAGTGTGCCATCGGCCTAACAGTGTGAACACATTCTTTAATTTTCTAAATTCAGCAATGTGAACACATTGAGGGCTCAACTAATATTTCCTTCCAAACCCAATCTTTGCAATTTGTTTGAATTTCCAACAACAAAATTCACTCAAAAATCAATCTCTTCCACACCTGATCTCGGAAAGTTGTGAAATAAACTCTATTAAATCTAACTCACCGAGGGCTTTCCAAAAACACCAAGAATGCACCCAAATTCCAATATAGTATTCAGTTTTTATTTTATTTTATTTAGTTTTCATTGAGAAAATTATTCAATGATTAATAGCTTCCACACCATAGCTCCAAACACTCTCAAGCCAAGTTGGTGCACCCCTTCTCATTGAGAACTTTTTGAAGATACTTAGAGCACAACATGAAGTGCCATGGGTTGATAGATCTTGGCATGACAAACAAAACAAAACTAACTAACTTGCTTCATAGATAGATTAACATTGGAGATCCTTGTTGATGGACCTACTTGAGGAATTTGAAGGAAAAAAATAACCCTAGTACTCCCTACCTAGTGTTACATAGTAGGTTACTTATTTAGTGCTACTTGATAGGTATTCATGAGGTACTAATATTTTTCAAAACAAGTAATAATTATGTAGCCCAAAATGACTTTATTTCAAAATTACTATTTTTTAAACCTAAAAGAAATTAGCAATTTGTGTTTTACACAAAACTCACACACACACACCAAAAATATTATTATTATTATTATTATTAAATAAAGGAAAAATAAAAGGCCCTCTCACCCCCGCCCCACAATTTTAGTGTGAAAAAGTTAGTGACCCAATACCATATTCGTGAGCCCAAACTTGTATTGGAGTTGTTTTGATAAGTTCTCTTTTATATAAGTAATCCTTCAATAAGGAGGTCCGACATCATTTGCATTGTTGGCCCTATCTACAAAGGCCTTTAAGGACATTGTGTTGTGAATGATTATATGGTAGTTTTTTTTGGGGACTGTAGTCCATCAAAAATAGGTTATCTCAATTGCTATCTTTATGATTTTAGATTTTAAATGTGAAAAATGTAAAAGGAGATTATCCATTCTAATTTCAATGAAAATATATTATTTGCCTTTGTAAGCATTTATTGCATCCACCTTTAATAATTATGATTTTTAAAGCTCAAGGTTTAAGGTTTAGGGTTTACTTCAAGGCCTAAAGCTCCGCCCGTTTCCCGTCACTTTTTGCACACAATTCTCATACAATGGGTCTCATTGATTTTTTTGCCATTGTGTAGCGTGATGTTGATATTGTGGGGGAGAATATGACATTAGTGAAAACAATATGTATAAATGGATAAACATGAAAAAAAACTGCATAAGATTGTCAGTGAAAGTAACATCAACAACATTAAGAATGTAATGAAGTGCAAGACAAATTAGATTAACAACAATAAGGTACGTTATTCAAACTCTCATGATTGTAGAACTTGAACATGAAATGTTGGAAAGATACAAATAATTAGACATTATTGATTTGAATTTGGTGATTTTGCATTAAAGCAATTCCAAGGTTATGAGATGAAGTGTTTTAGAGTAATGACTAGGGGTATATTCAATGGCTTTGTCATTGTTGTTAGTGATTTAGTCATTAACACTAACTTTTAAAATAACCTTGTAAACAAAGATACAATTTTCACCCTGGAACATTAGGACTTCTTACATTTTTGGCATTTGCAACAACTACATAAATATAATTTCTTTTGTGGGGAACTTACAATAGATCATTAAAGAAAAGGACTACAACTTCACAATAATATTTACATCAATTAACATAAAGTCTAGGACTTAGCATTGGTGTCACTTGTAGTTTTTTTATTAAGTGTATATGCACTTGTTGTTGGATCTAAATTTCAAGCTTGGAATTACATGTTTGATCAGCTTTTGATGTGTGGAATGCAATCAATACATTTATGGATAGTTCATGGTTCTAAACTTAAGATGGTCTACAAAGTGTAATGTTCTTAACTTAATTATGTATGTAATGTGTAAGATCCCCTATTGTAGAGTAAAAAGGTTGCTCCAATCAACATGAAAATGCCATCCTTCGAAAAAACTTGCCAAGAGCACATGTACTAGCAACCTTGCTCCAATAGTAAAATCCTTTTGAAGACCACATGCCAAGTTGCCAATTTGCTTATATTTTATTTCAACAACAACAACAAAGTTCACATCTCTTATAAGCTAAGCAAACCAATAGAAGAGAAAGATTAGTTGATTTTATCATCTATGGTATTGTTCCTCTAATTAACTTATGGGTCATCAAATACCTTCTTACAAAATCTCAAAAACATCACATACAAATCAAGATGAAAGCTATTGTTGAGAATGATGGACATATGTAAGAATATGTGAAATGAGTTGTAGAGAGGAGTATATAGTAATATGAAGAAGATGGTGAAATCAATAGACTCTTTTAGATGGTGAGTTGCCATAGACATGGCCCTAAGTTTGGACATTGCAAGAAAAGTTGTCCATGTGTCACCAAAATGAAATCATTGAAGAACAAGTGCATGATACAATCTATCAAACCATAGAAAACTTTTAACAATTACACAAAAGACAAATCAATCTAACAATGTGAAACTAAATAAAAAGAAGTTTATGGGTCTATGTTATTAGGCTATCACCTTCATCATGAATGGTAGTGTGTAATTGCCATTCTTATTCCCCTGTTGACTTCCTCAACTTTTGACAACATGTATTAATAAAAATAAAATAATGTATTCATATTTTATCACAATAAATTATGCACAAACTTGCATCATGGTTTTGTGTTGCATTTATGGAAATAATGGCAATCATGATGTCAACCAACTTGAAAATGTTCGAAAGAATGCCATGCCTTTGACCCATCAGGAGAATTGCACAACCAATTCAATTTTTGAGTTTGGACAAACAAGCTCCACAACAAAAAGAAACATTTTCAAAATTTGCAAGTTCACACAAATCAATCTTTAGAAAGAAGACAAAGCTTTAGATTAGCATAGACCAATTTTGGTCTTAAGTTTGCAATTTATACAAACTCAATTCAATTGTCGCAAGATGACCACTAGGAAAATGCATGCCCAAATTCAAATGCATTTTCCCCTACCTAACCATGGGTTTAGGGTTTAGTGTTTAGCTTACCTTTAAACCATTCAACAAACATCTTATTATTTCCTTTCCCTTTAAAGTGATAAAATGATAGTTGGAATAGTTTAACTTCCTGAGCCTAAAGAGTTGGTGATTGCAACCTTCATAAAAAAATAAATTAAGGATTATGGACAAGATGAAGATGTCAAAGGAACATATACTTTTGCTTGTTGGTTGGAGGATGTCCTCCTTCCACTTCTTCAAAATCTCTTCCAAAAAAAACATGATGTTAGACAAATAATTGGCAACCATAGTTGAATATGTGTGCACACCTCTATAGTTGTACAATAATTATCTAACAAAATCAAGCAATTTTTTCCTTCTCCAACAATAATAAGATTTAGGTCACTTTGCAAATTTGCCCATTTTTTTTAGAACTCACCTTTTGCAACATCCCAACAAAAAGTAAACAAATTTGGGTGCATACCTTGGTGTTGCATTTTTCTAGGGTTTAGGGTTCAAGTGCCTTTTGCCCTTTCCTACATTTCACAATGTCCAAGGTGACCACATCTCTCAAGATGGCATCAAATGTTGAAAAAGTCTCCAAGCATCCTCAACACTACCACATTTGGCATACATATCAACCAAGATATTTTTCAACAAAGACATGTGAATCCCATCCACTTTAAATGGGGTCTGTTCATAAGCACACATGCCTTAATCTTCAAGTGCAACTATGTTGGACCTTTAGCAATCTCGAGACTTGTTGTTTCATGTCATATAGGAAATGTCTATATAGGTTTTGATGCAGAATGATGATGTAGAATATTTCTTTTCAAATTCATGAAATTCCACTACAATAAAAATAAGAAGAATTGAACTTCAAGGCTCTCAAGTCATAAGAATCACATGTGTAAGAAAAAGTCTTGATGCAAAATGATAATATGTTTTTTTTCTTTTCAAATGTAGTGCATTGAGGGATGCTTGGAAGAATGTTTAACAAGATGCCAACACACTTTGTGGGTCACCTAGAATGTCATGATATTGGGACATGTGAGATGTGGGCAAAGGTGGTAGAAGGCATTTAAACTAATTTGACAAAATTTGCAACACAAAAGGTGTGTGTGATCAAATTGTCCACATCATCTTAGTTGCCATGCGATGGTCAAATATGCAACTAAAATATATAAATAAAAGGGTTTTATGTAGTCTATTTGGATGAAAACAACAAATAATTGTCCATGTTGTTGCCCATATACATCACTTGGGCTTTAAGCTTTATGTTGTCGTGCACTACCAATGATAATTAACTAATTCCTTTTTCTCTTCATATGTTCCCATATGGTTTCCAATAGTTCATCATTATTTATGTCAACGTTAAATTTAATTTGAATTAATATTAATGAGGTAGTTAGGCTTGGAAATCATGTAGGTATGAATTGTCTTTGGAATTGTATAGGGATGACCATATGAAGGATCATGCAAAATCAATTATCCAAGCATGACCATATGAAAGTTGATGCAAATCTCCCATATATGAATTTTTCAAAATTTCTCATCACTATAATTAGTTGCATGTTAGTTACACACATGACTATATAAACAAAAAATATATGGTGTCAATTTCATGATTGCAAATATGATTGATATAATTATAAATGACCACCAATTGCAAGCAGTTGCAAAATGAATAATTATAAAAGACAATTATCTTTATATTGGCATTAATGAGTACCTTAAGTAAGTAGGTTATGGCCTAGGTGGGTAGGTAGACCTTAAATAGATATGTAAGTAGGTAGCCTAAATTGGTGAGTAACCTAAATGGGTATGTAACTTAAGTGTATAGGCAAGTGGGAAGGTTTGGGTGGGTTGATTGGATTAAATGATTGGCCTAGGTAGGAAGGTAAGTAACCTAGATAGGCAAGTGCTTAGGTAGGTAGGTTGGGGGCCAAGGTAAGAAGGTGAATAGGCAAGTAAGTAGCTTGGTAGGTACATTAGGTAGGTGGGTACATAGCCTAGGTATGTCCTTAACCTTATGTAGGTAAACCCTTTAGGTAGGCAAGGTCTCTATTTTATTTATGTGTAATTAGAAAATAAACTATCTAATTATCCTTACTTTTGAGCTTTGGGTCTATGGGACTTCAAATATACCTACAAAATGAAGGTGAAATGCCCAAGTGAGGATGAGATTGACACAAAAGTAAGCACCATTTTACAAATATTTTCATTATATACAAAAAGATTATTCAATAGTTTGATTCCATCTACAAATCAATACCATACCAAAACTTATGAATTTGTTTACTAACGATATATTATCCTCCAAAACATTCATATAAAACATAATTTTGTTTTACAATGGGCTAATGCATCAACATTAATTCAATCCCATATATTTCAATTCAAAGAAGTTGATTTTGTTCTTGGGATAAAGTTTGTATTCCACAAGTAAAACCTAGCCATAATTGAAGGTTTAACCATGCTAATAGGAACCGCCATGAGCAAAACCAATCATTCTTTTATATGTTTACAAGTCTCAAAACTTAAAATATTGTTGAAAATGTGTGTTATATGTGTACAATGCTCTTTAAAATATCAATCCAACATTTGGATCAATTTGAAAGCAATTTGGTGAATATCAAAAAAATTAAAAACCCCATATGACATGTGCTTTAATGGTGTAAAAGCATTATTTAAGCACCATTGTTCAACATTGTTTCATGACTTTTTGACCAACCTCATGCTACCACATCAACCTATTAGTAGTCAAACTATACTTAGGAAGCATTGGTGGTTCCTATTGGCATGGTTGGACCCTTGACAAAGGTCCATAGTCACAAGAATCAAAGTGAACAAAACAAAATCAAAATAAATGCATGTGGTCACTACCAAATGTGTGAACTAAAGGCCATTGTGGAGTTAAATCATTTGGTTTTTGCAATGTTATTTATGTAATAAGCCACCAAATATTAAAAGGTTAAAAACTTAGGACTTCTAACCTAGGTTGCTTAGGCTTAACTAAAAACCTAACCCAAACTAGGTTTCTACCTTATGCAAGGTTATAAAGTTAGGCTAGGTAGGTAGTTAAGTAGGCATGTATAGTTAAGGTAGGCCAATAAATAGGTACATGTAATTATGTTAGTTATCTAAGTTAGGTATGTCCTCTAGGATTGCATGCACAATGACTACAATCATGGAACACATAGTCATTAATGACATTTGCGATTACAACCATGGAAACAACTAGTGGTAAAAATGATATGTCTAGATTGAGGACATAATCATGCAATCATATATAACACAAATGACTACAAATGTAATGGTTTTAGTAATCATAAAAACCATGTTTTGGTGTAATGTTCAAACACTCTTAAACTTTTAACACTTTTCAATGACAAATTCAAACGGGTTTTAAAAACTCATATTCTTTGGTTTCATCAAAAGATTCTTTTGATGGGTCATTTGACAATGTTGGGAATTTGTTTAAATCAAGGGGTACCTTGCCCCATCATTCTTTATTTGTTTCACTTGTCATGCCCCAACCTTGGTCACCAATTCAAGGCTAAGGTTGCAATTTTCAATTTCACCTACCATACAATCATGTTACAACTTACATTGCACCAAATTCAAAATCAAGTGCAAATTGGGCAGCCTATAAACATTTGTGTGTTTTACCAAAATGAATAATTTGTCAAAAGCAATTATGAAAATACAAATGGGCCCACGCATGCATGACCAATTTACACAACTATAAATCATGGCTTTTATGTTGGATTTTTGGATTAAAGATTTAATCATAATGAACAATAGATACTTTTAACCTTAATCATAATGAACCAGTCATTTAGGCTAACAACTTAATTAAATTCATGTTGATTAAGATGATTGAAATGTTATTAATGTGATAGGATTAGTCTATTTTGTTTTTAAAACATGATATAATAATATAGACAAGTTAAAAACATAATTTCTTTGGATCTAAAACTTTAATGACCAATTTTTTTAAAGTTAATTAATTTTTAAAGACATTTGTTTACAAATTAGTAATGGATCATTGAACTTATGAGTCATGTATGTGTACATATTAATATTATTATTACTATTACTATTATTATTACTAGCACATATTATGAATGATTTTAATTGTATAAATCATGATCATAAGATGTCCAAAATTAAATTAAACCTTCAACTCTTTTGTCACAGTCAAGGCCTTTAATGTTGGACCATCATCTCATGTGATGAAAAGCAATGTTATTACAAAAATATAAACACAAATATATATTTGAATTTATTACATGGTAACCTTATCATATGTAATGCATTTTCATAATTACATTGAAATTTATAATGTATTCATAAATGATAATAATTTGGTATAATACTAATATCATTTTTTGTTATGGTTAATTTCAAAAAATAATTACACAATAATTGTTTAAATTTTCTTATAAACTAGTATGATTAAAAATAATATCACCAGTAGCACCAAAACTAACATTATAGTCACATATGAAAGGTGTTGGTCCATGTCAAAGTTTGAATGAATCATTTTAGTTAAAATAGTAAAGTTATGATAATCTACATAAGTGCCACATCCACAACATGTACAAAAATATTTTGAACTTGATTAAATAAAAAATATTTGTTGGTCATAGTAAACATAATTAATTTCCATGTTAATGAAAATGGATATTGTCATACATTTCAAATCAATCAATTTAGTCATGTTGATGTTATTAAAGTAAAAGCCATGGTTTTGTTGTAGTGTTAACAAGTCAATTTCAAACTATTCCATTGCTTGTAGCATAATGTCACATGTCAATCATAGGTTGCATCTACCATGTTTAACTTCTAGCATAACATCATGTGCCAATTCTTAAATCAATTTTAGACTACAACTATTTAGATGTCACATGCCTTTTTTAAAAATATATATTTTGGAAAATTCAATCTTCTTTAAATCCAACTTTTTAATAAATGTTTTGATGTGATTTGCCATTCCCTCGCAACAATAACAACCCAAAAGTCACATATACCCAATTTGGAGATAGTTGTTACTTTAGGAAGATGACCTTTTGTTAGCTATCTAATATGCCTTGTACTTGCCTTTGGTAACTTTCAACATTTAAAACAATCTTCACAATGGTACCACATGAGAATCAAACTATAATATGGCATTAATTTTTAATACAAAAGTATTTCAATACTATATCATTTTTGTTACACCCATGTGAACCATGACCTTTATTTAATTGAAAATTGAACATGTTGAAAGGTTCTACCAATATAAGGTCAAAATATCTCACAATTGTAATTTTTTGGTCAAACAACTTATACATCTAATGAAATCCATGCGCCTTCCTACTAGGACCAATTCTTAACGGCTTATTAAAGTGAAACATAGAGCCATCAATTGCTACCTCTTGCTTAAAGAACTTCAAAAGTGGATTACAATTTTTTAAAGTGTGGATTTAGGATGAAGTTGCAACCAAATTATGACATACTTGTCATGATAAATGTGTGTTATGTAAAAAACATTATGATATTTTATTACCTTATTTTCAAATCACACCATTGTTTGCAAATTGGTGCAAGTCAAACATATTGCCACAAAGTTTTATAATCATGTGAAGAAAGGAAAGTTGGTTTGAAAAATTAATGGATTAATAAATTTCATTCAACTTGTTTGCTAATACATGATTTAGAATTGAATAAGGTGCGGATTTTCCCATGTTGGAGTGTGTATGATTTTGATTGCATAGATGAATCTCCTCATTGCTCCAAAAAAAAATATCTTCAAGAACCAAAAGCTTTGAACCTATTCACCTTAAGGCTATTGCTAAAACCTACTAATCCTAAAATTAGGCTTATGCAAAAAAAAATTCTTAACAAATTCAAAAAAGAATGTCCCCCCTTGGGTGAATGTACATATATGAGGAGTTGACAAGATCCTTTATCTATTTTGGAGATGGTGGATAAACAATTGTAGGGTTGGATTATGAAGGCAATGGTTTAAGTCAATGGTGATTAGATAATTTTGTTTTGTCAAATGTGTTGTTGTTTTGCAGCAGTTTGGGACGATTTCTACTATTTTTGAAATAATGAGGGAAATGGCGATTTTTTTACTATCGGTATGATTCACGAAGAAGCCATTACAAGTTATTTTGTTGTGGTCCGTATCAAGTGTTAGGGGAAGATAGGTGTTGTTGATAGTGAACATGATGGTGTTAAGAAAGGGGAGGAGGATAAGATTTAAACAAAGGGACAAAACTTTCCAATGTAGTTGTACTTATGTGTGATGTACTTATTGATGAGAATGCCACGTAAATTGTGAAAACATGTTCTATGTAATGTCAAGTAGCAAAGATTGTAAATATAATTTTTGCTATGCTATAGCACATTTATTACTTATTGATGAGAATGCCAAGTAATCTTGTTAATGAAACATGATTGCTAGGAGATGATGATGAACATGAAGGAATTGAGGCAATGAATCTAACCTAAATTACATTTGCATAGTAGGGGAATGGGAAGAATACAAAAATCAAACAATTTGTTTTCAATATGTGTTGGTAGGTCTTTTACTATTTCATGTGTGTTTGTGATGTGAATTACCATATACATTAAGATTCACCTAGGTTTTGGAGTTTCAACATAAATGAATATAGCATTGAGGGAACATGAATGTGTAATTGTCCAACATTGTAGCTCTAGGTAGAAACAAGGAATGTGTTTTGTTCATTGTGGTTACACGAAGGTTATATTCTTGATTAAAGAGAACAAGAAGAATAAATGCATTAGATTTATGGGTGCAATCATAATATAAAAATCTAAGGAATCCAAGGTTTAGATTTTTGAGAGGATTAAATATTGCCACATTTGAACATGGCCTCCATGTTTTACGGTCTCAAAGGAGGATGGCCTAGTGTCAATTTCAAAAACTTAATTCACATGTATTCATCCATGAACTTTCAAAGAATAGGTAATTATTTATGTCGAAATAATGATTATTTGTACACATAACACATATAATTTCAACAAAAAATAAACATTTCAAACTTGTATACTCTTTTTCACATTATTTGAAAAAAAATCTATAATATAAAAACCATTTTGTGAATTACACAAACTATGGTTATTGAACCTAAAACAACTTATTCACAACATGCTACATGTTGATCCAAATAATTATTGAATCAAATCTTATATCATGTATGGAATGCATCCATGCCTTTTAATGCATAAAAATGAAATTTTTTGTCAAACAAAATCGCAAAATACTTAAATTTGACAATAAAAAACATGTTTGAACCAAATGTGGCTGTATGTGTGATAAGCAAATTTTTTTACCAATTTCAATTCCTATTGTTCTTCTAATTATCATCATGAAAATCCTTTCCAATTTTGAAAAAAAACTCATTTATAAAAAAAAACTACTAATGAGTAGTGTACATTTGATAAGCTAAATGGTTGTTTAAATTTAAAAAACTTTTACAAACAACATATTGCCCATTGCTTACTACCATTCATTTAATAATCAAAACAAATGTTTAAACTTAAAAAAACTTCTACGAACAACATATTGCCCAATGCTTACTCACATTCATTTAATAATCAATGAAACATTTCAAAACGAGACAAAACTCATTGAGATGCAACTTCACTAATATAAAAACATTGTGCACCAAACCAAATTACATTTCAATGTTTGAAACTCATACTCGATCTTCTTTCAAAATTGCAAGAGTTTTCAAAAATCAACACATTTCTTGGTTGTGTCCTTTAGCTCTAATTGGACCCATATATATATATATATTCGTTACCATGTGTTGAATACTACCCATATATATATTTGTTACCACGTGTTGAATATTGAGGTTGAACATCTCAAGAAAAAAGGACGAAAAGAAGATTTTAAGCTAAAGGAGAGGAGGCTTTAGGAATGATATTATCACATCAAGTAGTTACATGTCTTTGTAAGAAATGTTCATGGAACTAATGCAATCAATAAGGACATGGTATTATTGGTGATAAGGATTTCATTGTACCTTCTCAATAATGTTCCAAGTAATTGCTTTTGATGTGTGGCACTCATATTATAGGTAACTACTATCACATGCGTTTTCACGAGGTTGAATCATCCTTACCATTCCCTCCATTATTATTAGTTACACAACAACAATTGGTGCAACAACTTGAGTATGGTACTTATCATATGCCACAAATGAATGAATGAATGAATGAATGAATGGATAAATGAATGAACAAACAAACAAATGATGCACTAATACGTTTCCAAATGAAAATAAACCCATAATAAGTTTTTTCAAATCAAATGAAAATAATCCACAAAATTTATAGGGTTTGCTCAAATGCCGGCCAAAGTTTGAATTGATCAGAGAAAAGATGCAACACAACAACATGGTATTGTTGGTTAGTAAAGCTTTAGCTGAAAAGCGTGTATGTAGGGTGTGTGTAGGGTTTGTGTACTACTTTGGAGTTTGAAAGAGTGAGAGACAAAGAATGGAGAGAGAGAGAGAGAGAGAGATGAGCACTACTAGTTTAGTTACAACTTAACAATACTAGAGTAAAAAGGAAGAGAGAGAGAGAGAGAGAGAGAGATGATGTTGAAACAACGCTTGGATCTTAAAAACCCTTCTTTAAAAAAAATTTGTAAGTAATGATACAGTTAGTGTCTCTTGTTGAGAGATGAGCTACAAATCTCTTATTTTCTACCACCAGCCTCTGCAGCCACTATCCCAAAGACAATGGCGGCAGAAGAAGGGGAGGTGGGGAGGGTACACAACAACACTGTAGATCAATAAGGGGGCTGGCTGGCTGGCTGGCTACAGCTCTGAACTCTAAACCCTAAACTCTTGAAACCCTAAATGGCAGCGGCGGTGGCAGAGCATAGAAACCCTAAACAGCCCCTCCTTTTTTTGGGCAATAAAAAAAAGGGGAGCTGTTGGAAAGAAGTAAAGGCTGCACATGAAGAATTTTTTTTTATCATTTTCGTGAACTGAACTGGTGGGTAGTAAATTTTTTTTTAAAGATTTGAAGAAAATGGGAAGGAAAAAAAAGCTTTGAATTATAGAAGGCGAGAGAGGGAGGGCTTTAGCAATTGATACCACATAGCTTTGGATCGGGTCCGGTGATCTGATGCAAAAATGGATCGATTTTAACCCATAGAAGAGAGAAGATGGAGGCCAAAAGAACGGACCACACGATCACAATTGTGGGTGTGCGGTTTTGTCGCCCCATTAAACCCTTGAGGAATGGGTACAAGTGAACAATCACCCAAAATGCGAAGAAGAGCTTCCCGAAGAGAGGACCCCAAGATGCGTACCCGTTGTAGATCGCGCCGGCGATTCCCGCAACAACGCCCACGAGGTTGACGACCAACAAAGTGGTGGGGGGAATTAGGAGCGTAGTCCACTTGAAGGCGTATAGCTCTCCAAAATCGTCGTCCTCCGAAGATTTGGACGTCACGGTGAAATTCGTGTCGATACCCGCGCACACTTTGAGCAACCCTTGGAAGACGGCAAACAAGTGAGCTGAAACGCCACCAATCACCCAAAACTGCTCGTTTCGCCACCATTCGTCAATCCCGACTCCCGACCAACGCATCTCGAGAATACCCGTCGCAAAAATGGATATAAATAGAGAAAGAAAAAACAGACTTGCCACGTCACTTATCTGCAATAACACACCCAACACAACCCAAAATTGTGCCCAAAAAAATTTAGGGTTTTCAAAACTTCAAGAAATATGAACTTTACAAAAGACGCCCAACACAAACCCAAAATGTGAAGAAGAATTTTAGGGTTTTCAAAACTTCAAGAAATATGAAATTTACAAAAGATGCCCATCGCAACCCAAAATGTGAAGAAGAAGAATTTTAGGGCTTTCAAATCTTCAAGAAATATATATGAAATTTACAAAAGACACCCAACACAACCCAAAATGTGAAGAAGAACAATTTTAGGGCTTTCAAATCTTCAAGAAATATGAAATTTACAAAAGACGCCCAACACAAACCCAAAATGTGAAGAAGAAGAATTTTAGGGCTTTCAAATCTTCAAGAAGAAATATATATGAAATTTACAAATGTCACCCAACACAACCCAAAATGTGAAGAAGAAGAATTTTAGGGCTTCAAATCTTCAAGAAATATATATGAAATTTACAAATGTCACCCAACACAACCCAAAATGTGAAGAAGAAGAATTTTAGGGCTTCAAATCTTCAAGAAATATGAAATTTTACAAAAGATGCCCAACACAACCCAAAATGTGAAGAAGAAGAATTTTAGGGTTTTCAAATCTTCAAGAAATTTGAAGTTTTGGATTGAAAAAACACTATGGGTGATGAGTTTCTCATGAGGAAGGGAAAAGAAAAGAAAGGGGGAGGAGGGTACATACCGTTGGAATGATAAATTTCCCGGTCAGCAAGCAAATAGCGGGCAGCGTACAATATGCAACAAGAGGCAAAGCGGTGAGTGGGTAAACCGTGGTGTTAATATAGGCCAGCCTCTCCAGGCACTTCAAGTTGCCACCTTTGTAGCCATACCAGAGAGGGCAATGGCGACTGAACAAAATTTCCACAGACCCAAGCGCCCATCGTAACACTTGGTTGAGACGATCTGACAGATTAATGGGAGCTGATCCTTTAAACGCAGGACGGCGTGGCATGCAGTAAATGGAGCGCCACCCACGACAATGCATTTTGAAGCCTGTCAAAATATCCTCTGTGACTGAACCATAGATCCATCCCAGCTGCAACACAACACACAAACACACACCAAAAAATTTGTATCCATGAAATGAAATTGCAAGAGACAAAAAAAAATCCTCCAAAACGACAAAAGAGAGACAATTTGATACTTACTACTTGGGGTGATCTCTCATTGTTTTTGTTTATTCAAATTTGTAGAGGTAATTGCAGATGGGTGTTAGAAAGCCCTGATCCTTAAACCCTAAAAAATTTAGGGTTTGGTTTCGTTTTACACTTTTGCTGCTGTTGTGCTAATTGAGGGTTTTTGAAGCATATTTTATCGAATGCACACACCTCCTTTCCCCAATCAGATTTGTCTTCGTAACCACAACTGATGACATGAATCGCTTCCTTCAACAGCGCGGCAGGGCTTGCTGACTGTGGAACGCCACCGTTCTCAAGAAGAGTTGATGCAACAAACACAGGAGACTGACCAAATTTCTTTTCAAAATTCTTCAATGACATCATTGACACCTTCTCATCGTCTATCCCTGAAAAACTCAATTCCACATGGAATGTGTTAAGAATTTGTTTTTTCATATGGATGAGTACAAAAAGGTTCCACATGGGTTTGTAAGAAAACTACTCCTACTGCATCAAAATGGGTGTGAAATTGGCGTGTATAAAAGAGTACAAAACGAAGACTGCGTACTTGGAGGAGCAAGTAAGTTTTACCTTCAAGGCCTTCCTCAATGTCTTCGAGAGCAAAGATGGGGATTGTGGAATCAGTACGTGGAAGTTCCTTTTTCTTGTCAGAGGTTTTTCCGAGCTTAGTCTTGCTCCTGGGTTTGCGAGGGCCACAGCAAAAGTCTATGCAGATGTTTTTGATTTTCTTTCCTTCTTTTGGTGGTGGATCATACCCATACAGTGCTTGCCTTCGGAACACACACCCAGTTCCCACATACACTGGACCTTGAAGTCCATCCAGACCCTTCAAGTTGATCTGCAAACACAATGGAATATGGCATCAGAAAAAACTATAACAATATGTCATGAATGGAGAAGTTCATCCGAAAATCTGCAGAATTTTTTTCTTCTATTCTTGCCTATGTGTGTCCACATTACAGCACTTGGCTAGCATGATCTGACAGATTGATGGGAGGGGAGCTCCTCCTTTAAATACAGGATGACGTAGCATGCCATAAATCAAGCGCCACAGCCATCAAAGCAATTCACACTAAGGAAAAGAATTTGGGGTGTGAGTCAAGAAGAAGAAGAAGAAGAAGGAGAAATGGGTAGTTCCTCACATCAAAGAAAACAGTGTTGTGATTGGCATATCGATCACTCCTATCAATACCATCGAATCGCTGGGGGAATTGAACATAGCATACACGCTTGCCAACTAACGGATCCATCATGAAACACATTGCCTCGCGAAGAGCTTGACTATTGTTGATGTAATGATCACAATCCAAATTGAGCATGAATGGCGCATTCGTAAGCACTGCAGACACTCGCACCTGAAAAAACAGATCATCAGCGATTTGCAGCAGGCATTACAGGAAAGAAACATAAAAATCCAAAAAGAAGTGACACCGAAATATCTAGCTACTATTGGGTACTGGGTTACATGTGGTTGTTATGTGTGGAAAGAGACGCTGCAACCCACCAAAGCATTCATGGCTCCTGCTTTCTTGTGATGATTGAATCCAGGTCGCTTTTCTCTAGATACGTACACCAAACGTGGAAGCTCATTCCCATCTGTATCATGTCCACCACTGTGACCCAAAAACACCTGTGCAACAACACCACCTTGTTCAGTCACAAGCAAAACGCAAATTGTGATCAGTAATAATGAGGAAGCATTTCATGGAATCAGAATGCACTTCATAAGAATCAAAACACACTCTAATCGTGCAGTTAAAACTGTTTCAATCAATGCCCCATGTAAAATCACCCTTCCAACAGAAGGAAGTTCTGAGGCGCACATACTTGAATCATTCCAGGATGATCTCGTGTGTTGTTCCCAGGCCATGGTGTGCCATCCTGCATTGTCCATCCTTCATCTGGCACGTTTTGGGCTTTGGCGACCAGCGCATTTATACGCACCTTAAACTCCTCATATTCTCTCTGTCCCACATTTTACATAATTTAGATACATCAATGCATCTCACTTTGATTTTGGTCACTTTCTTTGTGTGATGGTTACATGCAACCTCTACACATTGCAGGTTCACTGCACAAATGATATAACTCCCCTGCACCCTAAAATGTAAAAATTGTACAGTGGATTTAAGAAAGAACATGTTCTCTTTGTTTGGAGACATCAAACTAACCTTCATCGCACGGCGCTCCTTGACAAATGTGGGTTGTACTTTGTCCTTCAAATAATCGATCTTTTGGCAGAAGTACATTTCAGGGGCACGAGGTTCAATGCTGAACTTCTTGCAGAATGGCACCCACTTGCGTGCGAATTCTGATGTCTCAGAAAGTGCATCAAAAGTCAGCATGGACGCACCATCGTCTGACAAATAGCATGACACTTTGTCGACTGGGTAGTCAACCCCGAGAATTGAGAGAATGACATTGGCTGTCACCAATGGTGGTTCCTTTGCTGGATCCACTGTACTGACATAAATATCAACATGCGCCAGCTGAGATGGTTGCCCCTCTTTCTCGTACCTGCAGACAGACGCAGCACAACACTGATGTGAAAATCAAGCTCATAAATTCTAACAACTTGGGTTCCAATGGGTTGTTGCCCATTTTTCAACAGGTGTCACCCATTTCTAAGAAGCAAAGGAAAAGGAAGAAATATTATTGTCAATCACCGTTTCTCAGTTATTTTTTAGGAGAGAGATGTTGGGAAAAGGGTGTTAGATGGCAACTGACTACCTGAGAGCTAGCCGGTCAAGATAGGTTTCGCGATTGATTGGGAACCATTTGGGGAACTGATCAAGGATCCAAGAAACCGCAAACCAGATCTCGCAGATTACAGATGTGAGCCACAGACCAAACGCACCGGGAACAGGGTTCTGAATGCGGTAGTGGAAAAAGAATGCAATAACCACAAGCCGAATGACAATGATCATCCGGTAAGGATTGATTCTGCTTGAAGGAAATGTAACTTTCCTTGACAAAGGTTGTCTTGACTCGTCCATTCTAATAACCACAAACAAAAAGAGAGGGGAAAAAATCAAGTATCAGATCAAATCAGATTAAACTAAACCAAATTAAATTAAATTTAGCGTTGAGAGATTCAAAAACAAAATTTCACCAGAGATTCATGGCTTACAAAGAGAACTCATGAATCAACAAAAATGGGGAAAACAAAAACGTACATGGGTAGATCTGGGCCTTGTCCACCATTATCATCAAGATCAACTCCTTTCCCACCGAGATGATGTTGGTTACCTTCGGTCATCATCATCGAATTCTTGTCCTGTCGCAGTTTCCAGCTCTCCACACGATCCTTCCATGCCACACTCCCATATCCATATACGCCCAAATCCTTGGTTGGATCCATGGACCGTGATTGCACTGAATGCACTGCAATCCAATCACAAAAGAACACCACCAATCCCACATGAACTACTACCAATACCAAATACCAAATACCAATACCAATACCAATATCAATACTGAAACTACTACTATTACTACTAAAAGTCCATGACATCCATTCTGCAAAAAAAAAGATTTCACAAATGACAATGAAACCATTGCAATTTGCTAATTTGTCTCTGTATAGATTCCTTCAAATGTGTGAGCTAGTAGTGCAAGAATGACTTCAGCTACAGCAACAACAAAATTGCAATCTTTGAAGCATGGGTGATTGAGTGATGATGATGATGATACCAGATTGTGTATCATCGAAGATTGGGTGGACCCGTTTGCTTCCACCGTTGGGCATCATTCCATTGTGCTCTGGAGAACCCAATGGAAACTCCCCACTAACCTGCAGCAGCAAATTCATGGATCTTAGAAAAATTGATGATCCCAGAACACACAGAAAGATTGAAGATTACTTCGCACCCAGAATACACACACCATAAGATCTGAATTTTTATTCCACAGGAGATTGAAGATTAGTACACACCCATTCAAACAGATTTTTTTTTGTTCCACAGATGAGTGCAGAAAGCTGCTATACACCCATTGAAACTGGAAGTTTTGTTCCTTGTAAGAATTGTTTCTCATTTAAAAAAAAGTGATGCTCTAGCAGCAACTGGACCAACAGATTTTACACTCTCGTAGCATTGGTGAAGAACTACATGCAATAAGTGATTTTTTATTCTTTTTGCAGAGATATCAATTGCTCTTGTAAAATCCATGAATCTCTTTTTTCAGAGAAATCAGTCATTTGTGTATGTTAGTTGAAGTTACTTAAGAGTTTTCTCAACATGCGCCAATGAGGAAGAATTAGATTGGAAAGTGAAGAGCGATTCAGAGTGAGGGGGGATGCAATGTGGGTTCCATGATGAGCAAGCAAGAAGCCAGCACATAAGCAAGCCGCATATGTATGTGTGTATGTGTTGTACCTGGCTATTAGTGAGGTATGGATATGAAGGTTGCATTGCAGGCAACACGGCATCCTCGTGAGTTCGACCATAGCTCATATGTCCCTGCAACATTGCCTCTGTGACCTGCTGTCTGTCATCTTTGTCCACTTCAGTGTAGTGCATTTCTTTGTCCAAATCGTCCATCTCTGGATCTTCCTTATCCCCATCAACATGAGGACTTCCTGCATTCATTCATTACCCCAAGAGATCCAGATCCCCCAACCAGATCAGGACCAAACAAAAAAAAATGGACAGATTTCAACACAAAAGAAGCAAACAACTTGACAAAAAAACAAAAACCAAAAAAAAAAACTCTTAAAAGAAAAAAGTCATTTCCGTTAGGCAGGATTGGGTGTGTGTTTTTTTGTGGGAAGGAAATTTTGTGGGCTATGATCTTGTGCGAGAGGGAAAAGAAAAGAAAATGGGGGGGAGGTGGGGAGGGCTGACTGACTGACCTCGGTGGCGCAAGTATCTTTTCCTGCACTGAGGACAGCATTGAGTGCCATCTTTTCTCTCATATTCGTAACAGGGACGACAGACAGGAAACGAGCATTCGCCACAAGCCACAAAAAGCTCGCCTTCAGGAGTAACCCCAACATCATCCCCACAAATCTGACAGATGCTACCATTCACCTGGCTCACAGGTTTCGGCTGCAGATACATACATTCCCCACACATGCAACAAAAGCTCTCAGTGAGGAGGAGGAGACCAAAGCCTCCTGTTTAGATCACCCAATTTTGCTGTCATGGGTTGGGAAGATCTTGCATTCTCAGATCAGTTGTGTCTTCAGAAAATCTCTAACTAACAAAGCTCAAGAAATGTGGGAAAGGATATGGGATGAGGGGGAGAACTAGTTTGCTGAAATGCATTGTGAGAGAAAGAGTTACTTACTGCATCACTCTCGGATCGGATCACAACAAACTCATCCCTGTGATGTGAACCAGCTACTAAACCTGCATCGGCCTCCATTTCTGAGCAGCTGCAAAGATCGGGTGTGTGAGCTTTGGGTAGGTCCAAGCTCAGACCCCAAAGCTAATCGCCCTTTTTTGCACTCTCTCTGTTGTCTCTACCACCACAGAGACACAAACAGCTTCAGCAAGCACACAAGTTCATTACACTCTTTTCTCCTGTTTCTTTGATCCCATCTCTGTCTCCTGCTGCTGCTGCATCTACATCTGCTGCTTTTCCCCACTTCCTCAAAACGGATCCCCAAGAATCCAGGCCAAATCTCTTGCTGATGTCGTCCTCTCACCTGCACATCCGCATCGGCATCTGCATCATCATCAGCCCCGACAACAAACAAAACACTTGAGGAATTCCTCCCCCAAATCCAACCGCAAAAGAACAACAATGCAGCTGCAACACATCCCCTAGCCAACAGTCCCAAATGCCGTTGCGGTAGCTCAGAAATCCTCACTACCAAAAGCAACAACCAACAAAACAATCATCTCAAAACAAGCACAAACACAAACAAAAACCACTTTTCATCTTCCCAGTTCTTAAGATCTTCCTGTCTCTTCAACTACAACTAGTACTCAAAAACTTCACAATCTACTACCACCAAAACAAGAAAAAAACTTGGCCTTGAAAGCACAAAACATAGACACGTACAAACACAGGGAGATTCAAAGCCTACACTTTCTTCTTCTTTGCTTCACTCAAATCTCTTTCTCACTCAAAAGAAAACTACCCAACAACAACAACAACAACAAAGAGTCTGTCAGACACAAAAACCCACTGAAAAAATCCAGCTGAACAAGACAACCCATCAATCCAAAACTCAACCCAAACCTTTGTTTGTGTGTGTGTGGTCTCTGTCTGTCTCACATTCTTCAACTGGGCAACAATGGGTCATCAATGTCTTACCAGCTTGCACTCCCCAAAAGAAAGCTCATCTATTGCCAACAACTTTCAACCAAGAAAAACACAAACACCAAACAAAATCCACACACACACACACACACACACCCCCTAACTAACTAACTTGGAAATCTTCTTGACAAAACCCACCAACCACAAAAACAAAAACAACAACAACAACTACTACTACTACTACTACAACTACTATTTCTTTTTCTCTTTCTGTCTGATCTTCTTCCTGCTTCCAAGGAACTAGATCAAAGCTGGTGTGGAGCTCAACAGCTACAGAAAGAGGATGGAATGGGGTAGAGAATGAATGGGAGAGGGAGAGAGGGAGAGAGAGAGAGAGGGGAAAAAAAACATTGGTAGGGGATTTGGGGAGGAGGAGGAGGAGGAAGAGGAGGAGGGGAACACCCAAGTTTTCCTACAACAACAAAAGAGTGTAAGTAAGTAAAGAGCAATGCAATTGCACACCAACAACACCCAACAACTCCAACTACAGAAGAAAGTGCAATTGTATTATTACTTTTTCTCTGACACATATAATTCCACACTCTTCCTGCCTCCCTCTCTCCTCCTCCTCCTCCTCCTCCTCCTACTCTTTTTCTCAACTTCCTCCATTCTAGGTACTACCCATGAGTTGGCGGGGCAAATCCCCCTCCCTCCTTCTCCTCCCCACCCAACTCTTTCCACTCATTCATTCATTCATTCATTCATTCATTCCATTTCCTTCTCTCTCTCTCTCTCTTTCTCTCTCTATTTGGATTTTTTGTTGTTGTTGTTTTTTTTTTTTTTTTTTTGGGTTTTTTTTTGGGGGGGTGGGGGGTGGTGGTTTTTGTTTTTTTTTGGGGGTTGGTGGTACAGAAAAAATCAGCTTGGTGGTGCTTGGGCGTTGGGGAATTTGTT
>Ga0116231_10003426_pt1 | contig 32976 bp, 24 predicted proteins | sample S1TSphgellanicum_2_FD_89695 | JGI IMG/M metagenome (GOLD analysis project Ga0116231, IMG submission 89695) | Host-associated microbial communities from peat moss isolated from Minnesota, USA - S1T2_Fd - Sphagnum magellanicum MG | ecosystem: Host-associated > Plants > Peat moss > Unclassified... | reverse complement strand
TGATTTTTCAAATATTTGAGAGTCAAATTCAATGTGATGCCATGCTTCCCCATTGCTAGGGACTTTTGTGATTTGCCTTCTTTGCAATCAAGTTCTTCATTTATTCATTCATGTTCATTAAGGAATGTGCAAAGAATGTTGCAACTATAAACTAAGGCAACAATATCCAAAATAGAATGCATTTATCAAATTTTATTCAATACAAAAAACCTCAAGTGTAAAATCTTTTTCTTATCACCGATGTGGTCTACAAACTATGCCAAAAAAACCATATGAAATAGCCAAATAAATAAATAAATAAATAAATAAAGATTTATAGAATATTCATGTGCCCAACCTACATCTACAACTCACATTTGAATTGGTTGTGTGAGTTGTTAAATTGATTTATGGTTGATTTAAATAATCATTAATACACTCAAACAAAATGAATAGAAAATGTAAATTTCCTATGTTATTTTCATTATAATATTTTTCTACTTCAGATGACCTAGGGGCTTGCAAGTATTGGGGGGGAAGGTTTAATGGTCATGTATCATCATCATCATCATCATCATCATCCACATCTTTGGATGACCTAGGGGCTTATGAGTGAGTGTTTAGGGGAAGATTTAACGGACATGGATAATCATCCCCACCTTAGGATGATTGAGGGACTTGTAGGTATTTGGGGGAAGATTTAATGGCCAAGATCATCATCCCCATCTTTGGATGACCTAGGGGCTTGTGAGTGAGTGTTTAGGGGAAGATTAATTGGGCATGGATGATCATCATCCCCATCTTAGGATGACCTAGGGTCTTTTGGGCATTTGGGGAAAGATTTAATGGGCATGGATTGTCATCATCCCCATCTTAGAATGACCTAGGGGCTTCTAGGAATTTGGGGGAAGCTTTAATGGCCATGGATCATCATCATCATCCCCATCTTAGGATGACTAGGCTTTTGAGCACATGGAGGAAGATTTAAGGGACATGGATGATGATCATCCCCATTTTAGGATGACCTAGTAGGGGCTTTTGAGCATATGGGGGAAGATTTAATGGACATGGATGATCATCATCCATAACCAAAGTACGTCCAGCTCCGTGGTTTTTGGGGTTTTGGGGGGGGAAGATTTCACCCTGAGTTTTGGCGGGGGAAAGAAAGACGGGCGGGGGTTTTGGAGGGGGGGGAGAAGAGGGGGTAAAAAAAGAGGGGAGTGGGGGGTGAAAAGCAAGAGAGGCTTATTATTATTTTAAGCCAAAGGTGAAAGTGAAAAAGTAACTAGAATTGTTACCTTTTTGCTCCAGCTATGGCGCTCCAGGTCTTAGCGCTCGCTTTGCACTTCTCTTCTCTCACACCATCGCCAAACACTCTCGCCCTCTCTCTCTCTCTCTCCTTCCTTCTTCACTTGTACCATCGGATAGGTGCGCACCTCTGAGAGCAAGAAAGAAAGATACATACATGTGTACCTACATACATATCAGCAGCAGCAATATCATCATCCAGCAGCTATGAACCTCTTTTCCTTCTGTGGACGATGTCGAGGTCATCATGATGGTGATCCATGAAGAAAGTTTTGAGTTGTGTTGTAAGTAATCAGGTGACCAGCTCTGTATTCTTTTGCTGCTTCCCATCTCTCTACACTGGCTTTCTCACACACCCATCTCTCTTTGTCTCTGTCTCTGTCTCTGTGGATTTGACACATACCCATCTCTCTCTTTGTCTGCCTGTAGTCTGTTGTGTCCTTAACCTCCTTAAGGTTTTGAGCTGCCATGAGAAGAACTAGGTAGATGGGTGGGGGTACGAAGATGGTCCACAGAAGAAGAAGAAGAAGCAGAAGAATAGCAGAGTTATGAAGCTATGGCTTCTTTGAGCCAGGAGCATGGGTTTCTCTTGTTTGCTTGCTTGCTGAGTCTTCTTCTTCCCCTCTTTCCATGGGGAAGAGCAAACTGACTGACTGACTGACATTAGTGCTTTCTCTTTTGGCAGGCATGTGCAGACTAGCAAAAGACTCTCAGCTTACAATAACAGTGTGAGTTGAGTTTCTTGCCACCAAAACAAGCAGTTGGGAAAAACACCCAGCGCCATCCAGCAAGAAGAAGAAGAGGAGTTGGGAAACATCCAGGAAGAAGAAGAAGTAAGGAAGGAAGGTTCTTGTTCATGGAGCCCTAGGAAGAGCTTCTATGTATGGTAGCTTCGGTGGCAGGGAGCTGGGTGGGTGCTACAGCATCAGCATCATCTGTGTGCCATGCAGCAGCAGCTACAAATGGATTAAAGAAATGGATTCTTGTATGGAAAACTTCTTCTCCACATCACCAATCTATTAGGAGCTAGCTGTATATTTTCTGCTGCTTCTGCTTCTTCTTGTTCTTAGTCTTCTTTGGATTGAAGCTATAATTCCTGCTGCTGCTGCTGGGGGTCGTGCATTCTCTGGATGTTATACAAAGAACAGAAATTGGAGACAAAAAGAAAACACTGACAGAAGTTTGCACAGAGATTTCCTTGGATATATGATGATGGCTCAGCTATTAAGAAGACCAGGTTTTGTGTAAGTCCAAAAACAAAGCCTTTGGAGCAGAGGTAGGGTTTAGGGTTACTTGGATTGGAAACAACTGGGGTTTGTTCTGGGACACAGACAGAGAGACAGAATCCAAATCCAGAGATCTGCAATTCTTCTGAGTACAATTTGGAGGACTACTAAAATTCTTCGGAGGGTCGGTTAGAATTTTGTGTGAAATAAAAAGAGAGTGGGAACAGGACAACAAAAGAGAACATGGGTTCTTCACATGATTTGTACAAGACAAAGCTGTGCACTTTGTTCCAGCGAGGAAACTGTCCACGACAGAGTTGTTCATTTGCACATGGTGATGCTGAGCTTCGGAGGTTCTCAAATCCAATGGCAGCTGCTGCTTCTGGTAGCAGGTCTCCCTTCAACAATGGTATGCACCTGGCCCACTCTGCAGAACCCCCCAAAAAAAGAAAAAAAAGCCCATTATATATTTTTGCTATCTTCCATGCTACTTTGCATACTTTTGCTATCTTTGAGTTACGTCTCAATATCAAGGAAAAAAGAAGAGGAAAAAAACAACAACGGGAGTGCTTCATGATGGCTGGTGACCCAATTATTGGTATCGTGCGTGTTGCTCTGTATTATTCAAGAAGCACTGCACTTACTCTTGGAAACTCACACCCATCTGAAATAATTGATATTCCTGCATCCAGATGTATGGATTCTGCAATTTATGGATTCCTGAATCGCCCATCCCATGGCCTGATTTAATTTTCCGGTATTATTTTTATATTTATGTTCTCGACATTATATCTCCCCTTATTTTAGGTCAACAGCTGTGGTGCTTTCTGAGGCACCATTCCAATCCACTGAAGAGGGATTTGCGGTGAAGAAGAAGAAGAAGAAGAAGAAATAAAGAGAGAGACACACAGAAAGAGAGAGAGATAGTGTGTGTGCGTGTGTGTATGTGTTGTGGCAGTGGAAGTTATATTGTATATCTCTGGTTGTGCAACTTGTGGAACTCTGGACTTTGCTGGAATCCACAGCATTGGGCCAGCTACAGTGCTCGTTTATTTTTCTCTGTGACCTAAGGGACTCCTTTGTGCTCATTTTATTATTATTTATGGAACTTAGATACAGAGGTGTGTACCTATGGAGCATTTTGCTTATTACAGAGCAGATGCAAACCAGGCAAGAAAATCTCCAGTAAATAATGGTGGTGCCTTTTGGGGGGGTCATCACAGCACTGATTTTTTCAAGTGCCAAAACACTTGTAATTGTGACCAATTTAACAGTCAGATGATGATGCTTCTGCTGCTATGGGTGGTAGTAGTCTATACATATAGCCTTGAAATGAGAACATGGGTACCTTAAACCCTATGAAAGTACCCTTGTTCTCAGGTTATGTTGTGGAGGTGGTGTTAAGCTGATTATTATTATTACTATTGCAAGCTGATTCATCAGCTTCCAAGCTTGGGAGAAAACAAGAGTATTAGTGAGTGGATGGATATTACTTATGCTCTTGGGATTTTTTATTATTTATTTTTTTGGGTTGATGATGGGTGACTTCTAGCGTTTTTGCTTATATGTCTTTGAAAATTTTCCCAGGTCGGATTGAATCTGGATATCACAATGGTGACCTGAGGGATAGGCTGGAACGGCGACGCTCTCTTCCCATTCGTCGACATTCTCCTCCCTTCAGAGGACGGCCTGCTGCTCATTACGATCGCATGTTATCACCTCCAGATCGAGGAGGGCGCAGTCGCACCAGGACGCCACCTATCAGACCTAGGCTTAGTAGATCTCCCTCGCCACAAAGATCACCCCCAATAGCAAAAAGGTACATAAACCATGACCCTAGTTGTGTTCCTCGAGGGAAGGTCTTTGTGAAACATATCAATCAAGTGGGGGGACACTAATCATCATGCTCAATAAAATTGGCAGGAGGGAGAGCAAGCGACCTCGCATTGCTGCTCTGGAACCTCATTTTAGTGATGTGTCAGGGGAAGTTCGAGGAACTGAAGATGTCAATGGTGAAGGTGACTTCCAGCAGCTGGGACCAGCAGCAGAGAGAATGTCTTCTCCTATTCCTCCTCGCAACCCCCGTGATACCCATGATACTCGTGACACCCTTGAGGATCAGGTGCGAAAAAATGTTCATCTTTTTCTTGTTGTTCAATTTTATTGTTTTCCTTTGTGGGTCTCCCTGTTGCCACAACCCACTTTGGCTTCTAGGGGGGCCTACTTCTCTCTTTGAGGTATATTCTTCATTTCCCAATTAAGGTTTTCCTCTGTCTTACAGTTTTCTTTCTTTTTGAATTCATGAAAGAGGAGAACCTTAAGGATTTCTTTCTTTTTGTATTCATAAGCATTGATCCTTAAGTAACCCTTTTGAAAGCTACCCTGCTTCATTTAACTGTCAAGTCTTGTGTAGTATTGATCTGCTATGCATTTTTAAAACTTCACTTCAAGCTTATGTTGGTTGTGCAGCTGCAGCAGGTTCGAGCACAAGTTGACAAATTGGCTGACCAGAAGTTTAAGCTTGAGGTTATTTTGATAACACCCATTGAGAAAATTAGAGCAATTTGGGTGGTGAAATTTCAGATTAGTTTTAAGCATTTTTGTGTACATTGCATTTCCTAGTGTGGATGGATGTTGTGGTGGGTGAATTCTAACATCTACTAAACATGGTGGATGAATTTTCATTTGCAGCATTCACTGGAGAAGAAAATACGAGAGACCTCAAATCTGTCAACCCAAAACCAGGAACTTGAATCCAGATTAGCTGGGGCTAATGAGGATTACAGAAGGTATCCTAAACCCTAAACCTATTTCCTCTCCCCCCTTCTCTTGCACCCATCTACCTGTTTGTTGACGGGAGCCAGTCATGTAGAGAAATGCTGTGTAGACTTCTTGTATTTCCTGATTTTAGTCTCTTTAGTTGCCTGTTTTTTTCTCTCTTTGTTCCTTATATCTTTGAACTCTCTTCTGAATATTATATTGATGCAAGGTTTTTTTTTTTTTTTTTTTTTTTTTTTTTTTTTTTTTTTTTTTTTTTTTTATATTTTTTTTTTTTTAATATTTTTTTTATTTTTTTTTTTTTTTATGTTTTTTTTTTTTTTTTTTTTAGCTGTGCATTTTAGTAGTTTTTTTTTGGTCAAAACTGTTATTCTTAACCATAGTCATGACTTTCTCTTATGGGTGGGTTGCTTTTTTCTTTTTTTTCCTTCTTCTTTTTTGCAGGTTGGGTTCAAAATTGAAGTTATTTGTGAAAATTTATGCACGGTACATTCATGCTCAAGATGTTGTCCAAAAGTAAGACTACAAAGGATTTTCTGACCCTCTTCTTCACAAACTTGGTTTTTTCTTTGACCTCCAATGAACAAAATCACACTTCAAAGAGTCAAAAGTAAATGGGGTTGATATTCATGAATGATTATAGTGTGCAGTGGCAGATTATGTCATTTTCTGGACCACATTATATGACATAATCTTCCGGTGATGATCATACACATGTAATAGTGACCAAAATGTTTTTTTAAACATGAATATTTTAAAAAATTTGTTGAATTTGCCTCCCGATCTTAATGTCATGGAATGGCTTTGCCCTTACCCTTGCCCTTGCCCTTGATGTTGGGTGCATCACCTACCTCACTCTAATGGGCTCGCCTGGCACCTTACCCAACATAATGGGCATGGGCTTGACCATTCCACAATACATTTTCAGAGTGTGGGTATCATGTAATAATGTGCAGCAGAGGGGTATTTATTTCTTCTTCCAGAATCCTGAAAAGAACAGCTTTTGGTCCAGGACACAATTGAAGCTGAAACAGCTAGCTGAGGAGCTGGCTATGGAGGGGGGTGAAGAACTGGATGCAGAAATCAAGGATTCAGATGGTTTAAGTGAAGATGATTTTGAGCAGCCTTCTTCACACACTGGTGTGAAACTGGGAAATCCTACAATACAACACCGGGAATCTATGGTGGTGGTGACCAATCATATGCCTGCAGCTGCTTTGGTGCATGACAAAGACCACAGCAACACACCTCCTGTTCCTAGAAGAATTGGTAACTTCTTCAGTTAGACCTGTTTTTTCAGTTATACACTAACACCCAAAAGTATGCACCTCTCTGCATTTCTTTTTTTTTTCTTTTGAAGCACAACAGCAGACCTGACCTGACAAGCCCTTGGCACCCCCCAAGTCAGGCTTATTGGCAGAGGACCAGCAGGAGTTTCACCTGCACACCACTGGGTTTGAATCCAGGACCTTTTTGAGGTCGCAGGGTCCCACAATGGGCCATATCAGTGTGCCATCACCACTGGTGGTTCTCTGCATTCTTTTGTATTGTGAAATTTGTGATGACCGGGTGACGCAGTTTTGAGCATCTTTATTTATATCCTAGCATTTTGTTGGTATATAATTCTGTTGGGTATATGGGCTGTGAAGCTAATTTGTTTTCCTCCCAAGATTGGCCGAGCTTTTATAGAAGCTACCCTAAACCCTAAATCCGTTGATGCAGTTGCTTCAAGAATTGGAGAGGTGTTTCGAGAAAGTGAGGGCTACAGTGATACTCATGGAGATGAAACTGGACACAGTGATCCTAAATTACTCTCTCCACCAGCTTCAATGCACATGGTTCAACAACGAGTGTCCAATCACTCAGTCATTGCTCACGAAGAGAATGGGTTCAAGAGTCGTGAAATGGATGAAGAAGAGGAGGATTGGGCTTCTGGGTCTAGACCCAGTTTTCATCTCACTCTTGCTGGTGCTGCAACTGATGAGTCTGAGAAAATTGAACCACAGGAGGATTTCTTTGTTCCGTTGGATGTAAAAGAAGCTGATATCATCATGAAATCCTCCAAAAGTCCTCCTGTTGACAAGGTAGAGAAATAAACTATTTCCCTGGTCTTCACATCTCTGAAGCAAGATATTGGCTGAATGAATATACACAAATTCAAAACAACTTGTATGTGGAAGGGTTTAGGGTTTTTGTTTCACAAGTTTGTTTGCCCAACGGTTCTCTGAAATGAAATTAACTTGGATTTACTACTATGAATCAATTTAGTTTGAAATCATCATCAGCCCACAATCTGATTAACATCCTGAACAATCAAAATTTCTTTGTGGTTTTTTCCTCTCTTTCCACACCAGCAGTTGAGGATGAGGGACTTGAGCTCACCAGCATCAATTATCATGACCTCACAGGCACAGGATTTTGAGTTACCAAGAAAGGATCATCATCTCCAAGGATTGGTTGAATTGCATCCACAAGATGCTGGTGATGGAGTGAATGTGAGCCTGAGTCTTGCAAGCCAGGCTTACTGCCGGAATAGTGACAGTGACCCATTGGGTAGTCTGTTACCTCACTCTCTCTTTGTTGTATCAAACGGTTATGGACAGGTATTGGCATCCTACGCCCTTTTTCTTCATTCACATTTTTAAAATAATAATATTTGTTTATCAAGTACACACATCAAGGTTAGACTCAGGGCAGGTCTAGGCAAAGCTCAGAATGTCACATTACATACATCTAGCTCTTTTAAGCTTGAAAATGCTGCCAAACAAATTCATTTTTCCCCCACAGTTTGGAGGGTATATATGGGCATCAGTTATTATTGTACCCTTTTGGGCAATCTCAAATTATAACACGTATTTAGAAAACTAAAAAGAAAAAAAGGAAGAAAAAAAAGAGGCAAATTTCTTTGTGCATTTTGCCGATGGTTGCAGTTCTAATAGTATTGTCATATGTGAGCTGAGATTTAGCAGAAGTATGTCATTTGATGATGGGTTATTGGGTGTCTTCAGAATGCTATACCCAGCTACCTAATCAAAAAAATTTGTGATTTGTGCAGTAAATGGATGAGCAATATTTGGTGATGAGGTTTGCGGGTTTGTAGCATGGCTTCTTAAGTAAATTATGCCATTTTCAGTGGAGGCTTGGTTCAAGCTTATCACAAAATAATGGAGCTCAGTTCCCACTCAACTCCTAAAAACCTGCTCTTGCACAAAACCCTTTACCATTACAAAATTGTTAAAACTACCTAGAATGATCATTGCCATGGGTTTACTGAGCTGTTTGTTTGTTTCGTGTCTTGGGCGTGTATTTTACTCACCCAGTGCATCATGCATTGCTGTTGTGTGTTTTGTATACTTTGCCTTTTTTTTGGCTCTTTTATGTCCATAGAGCCCTAGTCAGTTTCCTTTCAATGTTTTAGAAGTTTACCAAAAAAAAATCCCTATTTTTATATAGATTTTGTTTTCAGGGGGCAAAACTAGACTTGCCTTTGGTAGTTGTTGGGGAAGCCCTGGCTTTTACGGAGTGCAATGTTCTTCCTCCACTGTGGTGTGTTTTTATCATAACCCAAAAGGCCACTGGTGTAATTTTTCTGTTGAGTGAGGACACAACTTCGCAGAGAGGTGGCGGCATTTTCATTTTCAGAATTTCAACACAAGTTGTGCTCACAATGAGAAGAACGTGTGTCTTCTTTGCATTTGAAAGTGTACTGCCGTAATTGGGAAAGGCTTCCATTACAGCGCATGATTCCCACATATTCTTCAGCCTCTTTGTATTCTTGTATTGGGCATTTCCTCATGCGTTTTCTCTCACAAGCTAAATGGATGGGTTTGGTATTGGCTTCATTTGTGTGGTTATTGAATACTGCAATATGCGATTGTCTATGAATGTAGCAGTGTATTTTTTTCATCAATTTTGTTATGTAGCCAAAGTGGTGATGATTTCTCTATATATGATGATGATATGGGAAGTTTCACATGAAAAAAGTGAAATGCTATGTGCAAACTTACTCTCATGGTTTTAGGGTTTGAGAATATGCTTGTAAGCACATGAATGGGCCTTGCTTATAGTGTGGTAACAATCATTGATTCAAATCAATATGCATAAACTTGAAAAAAAACAAATTGAAATTTGGAAGAAAAGAACAAATTTCAATGTTCACACATATTACATGCATAAATTGATAAGTCAAAATTTCAATTTCATGAAGAGGAGCGCCAAAAGAAAATTCCAAGTTTTCCTCCAAAATGTTTTTGCAAAGTAGCAAAACTTTGTTAGCAAAAACAAATCACTAGAAGGAACATACAACAACATACCTATTCAATCACTTTGATTAGCTTACATATAAGATGCCCAACAACTAAGGAATGATTTGTTGTGGTATTGAGAACTCCTCTTTGAGAGCGAGCTCCATACCTAACAAACTTTGCATTGAAAATATATGCAAAGAAATGATGGTGTTTCAAAACTCTTCAAATTTTCATGGGTTTTTTGAAAAAAAACTATTGCAAGTTCTATCCTAAACTCAAATGTCCTTGGTTCAAATTGCATGTTGATATTGTAAAGTGCAAAGAGCATCCAAACCTACACTCAAATGTTGCGGTTTCCTTTGTATCTCAATTACCAATGACATATTGTTTCTCTAATCAAATTTAGCAACCAACTTAAATCACTAACCTATGCAATGTCAAATGCATGTTTTCTTCTCTTGTTTTAAGTGGCAATGTTGTGTACACTCCCATTTCATAATCAATACACCAATTATATCATATGCAAACTCTAGTTGAATGTACAAAGAGAAAATCAATTTGGGTGCTTCAATTTAGGATTAAGATGGAAATACTTTAAGAAATCAAAATCGACATGCAAAATGTTGATTCATGAATGCCACATAATCGTTGACTGCTACAAGCTTGAGATCCCTCTTATTCCTTTTTTTTTTCCCCCCTCTCCTTGTAGTGCAAATTAGCTCAAAGGTTTTTGCATCAATGAATGAAAGGAAAGATGTTTGAAGGAAATCTTTTTCCCCATCCCCCCCCACCAGGGTTTTTTAAATAAAATAAAATAAAATAAAATAAAACATTTGATATAAAAATAATTTTGTAATTTATTTTTTTCAAAAAATAGAAAAAATTAGTGCAATTTACACTAGATTTTTAAAAAAAGAACCCAAGATTTTTCCCCAATTTTTGGGTCTGAAAAACAACAAAATTTGTCAAAACTAAAAACATTGATCCCCACTTATTCACATTAATGGATATCCACAAACAAGAATAATTTGCTAAGGTAAAAAGGTTTCATTTTGTGCACAAAAAAAATGTACAAAACATGGAGACACTCACCATAGGTATAGATGAACAAAATACTTAATTTATAAATTGAAATCTTACCCAATAAATAAATAAATAAATAAAAATAGGTGATTCATACAGTTTCTTGGTTATACCTTTTCCCCTTAATTTTGACTCCTCTATAGCTTGGCACTGCTTGCAACCTAAACCAACCAAAAAGGCGGCCAATGCAACATAACAAAAATCAATCAAATTCACAATTCCATTTATTTTTTTCAATTTTAATGTAGCATTAATTCAAAATTTTGGTGATAAAAATCATAATTCACATGGATTTTTTATTTTTTAAAAAGAAATTATTATGTACCGTGCCATTTCAGCTCGTCTTTTGGCTTGATCGGCAAGCTCACGACCTTTCGAATAAGGAATGGTATGGACACTAGTCGGTATTATAGATTTTGGTCCTGAGTGCCAAACATTCATTATTCACAAAATTGCTATGATAATAGTTGTTAGAGAAAATTAAAAATTTTATTAACCTTGGCATATTTTTAAAAGTTAAACATATTATTATTATTATTATTATTTATTTTTATTATTATATATAGTCATTTCCTCTCTAAAAATGCATTGGTTTGTTAAACATAAAAGTGAACAAATTTTGCAACTTTTAGTGGACGTATAATCAAGTTAATTTTCAATGTTTTGCCTCATATCTAAAGACGAAGTTTCAATGACCTAAATGGATGGATGGATGGATGGATAGATAGATGGATGAATGTGTGATAAATTATTAATTACAATGTTTTTTCGACACATCAATGATGACACGGTCTTGATATTGAGTGATTATAGATTTTTTATTTCAAGAAAATTGATTCGTTTCCAATGATGGGAAATGTAATAATTCTATTATGTTATATTACCTTGAACATAAGTCCTAGATTTAGTCTTGGCCGCATGTAAAACGGAGCCGGAATCGGATGCCCATTGGGCTTGTCGAATGTCGCGACCAAAATTTCGTTTGCGAGTGAAGAAAACCTTGCGTTCGGTGAGCAATGTCCAAGCCCGGCCACTCAAAGTATAGCGTGCAATGAACTTGATAGGGTCTTGGGGAAAATACCAAATAATGCTAATTGCCCATACACACACACACAGACACACAAATACATATTAATGTAAATATAGACCTTTTTCTTTTGTTTTTTAGTGCCATGCTTATTACATGAAAATCTATAAAAATAATTAATTTGATCCACATTTTTCGCATGTAAATTTTTGCAATTAACCTTGATCACTTATTGGAAAAAAAAATACATAAGCTTTCCATATTTGTCATATATTTGTTGGGGTTCTAATTCTAGTTCATGCGTCATCCATTTATGGGATCACCATAAAAATATTGTATTGCATCCATGGATGAAAGCCCCTAGATTTCAAGACGATTTTATTGATCTAGATTAACAGTGCACATATAGTGGATGAACTTTTGAATAGACCTTCAATTCCTTTTGTTTCATGTGGCATAATTAACATCAAGTGTATGTAAAAAATGAGCATCGTTATGCCCAAAAAAACACTTACTCGTATAGCCAAACAATGCCAGCCCAACCCCAACCACAACCGGACATATTAGCAAATCCCCATGATGCATAAACCGCTATTAGAGTGGCTACCAATTGTGCCAAGAAAAACGCTCCAAGTAGCCACATCCCGGGCTTGCTTTTGAATGACCATGTCTTGGCCCGAGTCACAAAAATGAGCGCTTGGCTCACAATACTCACTTGCAAATATATTACCGATGTCTCTTGCCTTGAATTCCCCGAGAGAGATCGAACCTTTTTGCCCGACATCCCCAATATGGCCAAATAATGAATCGATGGTTTTCATAATCATAAGAATTTGTCATGGGGTTCTCATAAAAGCCCCCCTCAAAGGAATTTTTTTTAATGTATTTGGAGAGCACCTTATTATTATGTCCATGAATATCCCAACAAGTAAAGAGGAGGGATCTTATACCCTAACTCATTAAGAGTGGGAGGAAATTATGCCTATTTATAGGTTTAAGAAAGATCCCATTCACACTTTTGGAGGAGGTGTAAAAGAACCCTTTCCACACCTCCTATGATGCCTCATAATTGCATGTTTGGGTAAACATTGAATCAATAGTTGGGGGTAACATTGCAAACTTGCAAAAAGGTTCAAACTATGAAAACATTAGCATAACATGTTATCTCTTGGGAAACTAGTTAAGAATGAAATAATACAATTTTTGTCAATTGTATTATTCAAACTTAGGACAAATTAGTTTAAAAATTACCTTAAAACTTCTTTCGAAAAATGTTGTTTCATGCATGAGAAAATAAAAAACAACCGTCATGATAGCTTGATAGGTACCCAAACATATGCCTTGTACAAACAACTCCCATAATTTCCATGTGTCGGGTTTTCGAGATGGGACTACAATGTCCTACACCATTTCAAAAGTTTGATATTAGATAGGATCAAATTGATCTAACGATTTTTTTTTTTTTTTAAACAAGAAAAAAAAAAAGTATTGTGTTCAAGCAAATTATTAATAAAAACATGAATGTTGACATAATAGTTTTTTTATTTGACAAATTCACACACTATTTATAAGTGAGAATCCAAAAGAAACGTTAATAAAGAGGATTTCCTAAAACCATTTGAAGTTGTTGATTCAAACCTTGGAGATTGTCATTATGGTGCCATCGTTAAGGATAGCGATAATGAGCACCATGAAGGGCGAGAAGTCAAATTGCCAAATCAATGTCAAGAGCAAAAACCCAATCACAATTCGAATAGTGATCGATACAGCATATATAGTATAATTTTTCATGCGTTGAAATATGCAACGACTAGTAAGAATCGCGTGGATAATTACACTCAACCCTATTCATTCAACCATGTAATTAGAATCCGTATTAGATACATTTCGACAACAAGATTCATATTCATTCATACATAATAATTTCATGTGTCATGTTTGGAATGGGCTATGGACAAAGCTCATTCTTTAATCGGATTTGCAAAAACTTTATGTATCTAGTATTCTAATGTGTAATGTTTTGGCAAAGAAGAATAATAATCTAGTGGAGTCAATTTTTGGTTCATGTTAGAATTTCAAAGTATTGCATTGCTTATATGCTTATATGCTTATATGATTTTGAATGATCTTTTTGTAGAGTGTATAACCTGGTGCAGTTAACACAATGTCAGCTGCATTGCGAGCTGCATCAGTGGCATCTGCTACAGCAATACCAATGTCTGCCTTCTTCAACGCTGGTGCATCATTCACACCATCTCCAGTCATACCGCAAATATGGGCCCTTTCTTGCAACATCTTCACTATTTTGTACTTGTGCTCTGGGAACACACCTATTAGATACAACATAAAAAGAAGATTTGGAATGACAAAAACACCCAACATATTTGATAGAACTTTGTGTTTTTTGCTCTAATGACTTGTGTGATGGGCTTTTAAACTCCTCAAATTTGACACAACATTGAAACATGTCAAAAAAAAATTTTACCTGCAAATCCATCAGCTTGTTCGATCAAATCATGTTCATCCATACCCAACATAGCTACAGATTCAATGCTTCCTCTGTCCTTCTCTTTTCCAAATAATGCGGAGGAAGGATACATGTTGGTGCCCATACCCAAGCGTCGGCCTGTTTCTTTTGCAATTGCTAATTGATCTCCTGTTATCATCTTCACACTTACACCAAGTTCCAAAGCTCGCCGCACAGTGTCCCCAGTGTCATGACGAGGAGGATCAAAGAGAGGCAACAAGCCTAGCATGTCCCATGGCCCTCCTGGACTGTCTTTTGTGCCTTCAGGTACTTCCTAATCATTGCCAACACCAAAGTTGAAAGGGCTAATCACATTTGAAATCACCCTTGTAAGTGATGAAATTTAAGTAATGAAATTGAATTTTATATTCATGTGTTTGGTATTTTTGTGGTGTTAGTTTTGCAAATGAAAACATAGAAAAATGGATTTTTATTAGGTCAAATTCACATCACATGTTGAGTAACCCAAAAAAATAAAAATAAAAAATCATTATCATTTCATAATTAATTAGTTAGAGATGTTGTTGTACTTGAAGACCAACACCCAAGCTTCGCAAACCACGTTCTGCAAATCGATTGATAATAGCATGCACTTTGGTTTCAATAGCATCTTTATTACTAGCTAGTTCCAATATTTGTTCAGGAGCTCCCTTGGTTGCTCGATACATTTTCCCATCTGAATTAGTTGTGTATGTAATTGCAGTACGTTTATCAGTGGGATTGAAAGGCAAGAAATGAACTTCTGTGATGCCTTCTCTTGCCTCCTTCACATCCCCCAACATGTTGCAAATTGCAAAATCAATCGGATCCTACATTCACCCACACCACAATCAACATTGCATTTTCTTTTCAACATGATTCTACCTTCCCAATTGAATCTATTCCATGACATGACATTACAATTGTGGGTGAATTTCTCCTAAATTTATTTTACATTCATACCAAATGCTCATGTAAGTATAATATTTTCAATTTTTTTTTTTTTGTTTTGTTTTGGGTGTGTTTCAAAATGGACCTGATTCTCAACACGAGATGCACGTGCAGCAATGAGTAATAAAAAGTCTTTATCCGCATTCTTGGATGTGACTTCAATGATGTTTTTGTCAACAGTGAGGCGGTTCAATGTCAAAGTGCCTGTTTTATCCGAGCAAAGAATGTCCATCCCTGCCATCTCTTCAATTGCAGTCATACGCTTCACAATGGCACCTTGCTTAGCTAAACTATGAGCCCCAACAGCCATGGTCACAGACAACACAGTGGGCATGGCAATCGGGATACCACCAATCAACAAAATCAGCATGTTATCAATACCTTGCCTGTATTTGCGGTGTTGTATAGGGTACATGACAATGATTTCAATGATGATGCCAATCGCAATTGTGAAGATACAAAAATTCCCGATTCGAGTCAGCACTTGTTGAAAATGGCCTGTGTGGTGTGTAGTGTCAACCAAATGGGCAGCTTTCCCAAAGAAAGTATCCACACCTGTTGCTATTACCAAAGCTTCGAGTTCCCCTTGCTTGCATATTGAACCCGAGAACACTTCATCCCCTGTTTTTTTAATAACAGCGACAGACTCCCCAGTTAAAGAGGATTGATCAACTAAGAGTGGGTCTCCTTCTAGTAGCCTAGCATCAGCAGGAATTATATCTCCTAGCTTTATGGTAATCACATCCCCAGGTACTAATACAACTGCATCTTCTTCCTTGTAGATATTGTCTCTTAACACTTTGGCTTTAGGTGCTAATGCTTGCATCAATGCTGCAGCAGCTTGGCCAGCATTTGTTTCTTCAATATAACTCACAGTCGAATTCAGGATTAACAAACCAATGATCCCTACAAAATCTTGCCAATCAGGTGGCATGTGGTCTCCATTATCCAACACAAGAGCCATGATTGCAGCAAGCTCCATGACCCATGAAAGAGGATTCCACATGAATCCCAAAAACTTGAGGATCAAATTTTCCTTTTGTTCTTCTAACTTGTTGGGCCCCCAAAACTTGAGCCGTTCTTCTGCATCTACAGATGTAAGACCTGCTTTTGTACATTTCAAATATTGGAAAACCTCTTCAATTGGGATATGTTCAAGGTCTACCTCATCTTCCTCACCACCAGGCTCATTTTCATGATCTTCAATGGAATTTGGGTCACCCATTGTAACAACCCTTCAAATCCTTCTAGACTTTCCAATATTCAATCCAACTCCTTCACCTTAACCTACTCATTGCATCTACATTGAGAATGTTTGGCTCAACCAACTTGTTGTTGAACAAAGCTGTGTTGATGGAAGAGATGTGAGGAACTCACATAGTGGTAAACGTATAGGCATGCAACCATTTCGTTGTCATCCACCTGTAGGTCAAAATTCATGGAGTTTGCTTCAAATAGATTAATCTTGGTTGTATGTTATTTGAGTTTGTGATTTATCATCTTTTATGCAATTGGAGCTTGATAGCATGAAATAAGTTTTGCATTTGAAAATAATGTCATTTTTCAAAAAACATGTGCATATTTAATTAACAATAATTTAGTGCAATTTTGATTTGCAAACAAGTTAATGAATTTCATGCAATTAACTCCCTAGTTAGGTTTTTCAATTACATTTCTTTACTCATGAATTTTTATGCTTCCAATACGCATAATGCAAGTGTCTCATATTTTGAGTAATTTAGCAAAGTTGGATTTTTGTTCCACATTCATTTCCAACATTCAAAGCATATAAATTTGCAATCAAATAATATAACACTTGATGAGTAGAAATTTCTTGAACCTAGGATGCCGAATTCCATTGGAGTTGATGGCAACATACGCTCATGAATAAAACCTAAATTGTTTTGCAACTCCCTTTATTTTTCCATAATGTTTGAAGCATAGTGTCCTTGATCATGGGTTTTGTTTGAATAACACCATGGTCCATGGCTTTCTTTGAGCTAAGACTTATGAATCAATGACTATTCTTTAGCATGATTCTATCTACTATTGAAGGGCATTTGATTACATTGCACAAATATTTCAACCCCTTGTCTCATCCTTCCACCCTTGTTATTGTGCCACACACATGGGTGGAAGATATAACCATATTGGCCCCTTTGGTGCTTGTGACTTTGGGTGGGTGGTTCAATATCATGGAGGGTGGAGGCTGAGGAGGCCAAACTTGAAAGTAAAAAGGGAAAGAAAGGATTCAATGGAGTCCAAGAGGTACAATGTGAACTCATGCCTTCTTGGTTACTTCCATTGTATTCTATTGAATCATTCCCCAAATTTTATCAAGTGATGATGAACCAATTTGACAATAAGTATCATGGGTTCATTAGACATAGAATTTGAAAACTTACATACTATTAATCAACTACATGATGTGCCACCATATAGGCAACTTATTCCAATGTTGTTAATTTGGCAACAAAATGTGATAAGTGGGAATCATAAATATAGTTTTAAAATGGTGGTCTTCATTAGGTTTATGCCTTATCACATGGATACCAATTTTGAATTCCTTTTTTTTTTGGGGGTCAAGTTAACACTAATGTTGGGTAGACGTATTAATTGTATATAGACACACACCCATTGTAAATAAAGACACATAATTTATTACAATGCTCAAAAGTTTTTGACAAACAAGTCGTGGCCTCTAGTAGTAGCCATGCAACACATTTATATCAAATATTCACTATAATAAATTTCAAAGGTAGTTGGAGTTTATTTTTCACAGTTGATCCTACATTCATTGACCATCCTTTAGTTTTTTATTTATTTTATAAACAACATCATTTTCAACTCTCAACTTAACACAATTTTTTCATATAAGGATGACTAACATAGACAAACAACCATGAAATTGAAGCCAAAAGACCTATTAAAACACATTTTCATTAACACAATCTTCAAGTACCTCTTACAAGTAAAATATGCAAAACAGTCAATTAATGATAATATTTCCATGCTTAGCCACTTTAAAAGCTTGATGCCTTGAAAAAAACAATATTGTAGATCTATGGTTTTCTTTAACTTTTAGTCACAAAAATTGATTTCAATGGGGAAATTGATTATTACATACAAAAAATACAAATTTATGGATATTGTAAGCATGTATATATAACCACAATTTGAAATTCCTTAGTAGCTTTTGGCAATGATAATAAATCTTTTATTTCTGACATTGTTATCTACATCATAAAAGTCTATTTACACTTGTTACATTTTTTTTACAATTTTTGATATAAAAGATGAAAGCAATCAGGTCAAGTAGGAATCAAAACAAGTGTAACTAACTTGAATTTGTATGGTTTTAGGTCAAAAACTATATCAATGTTGCAACTTTTTAATAGTTTTATGTGATATTGATTTTAAGACGTTAGGGAAACATGTAGAAGAAATTAGATTGAACCTCATGAATATTAAGTATTCAAAAACATTCGTAAAGCATTATAATTAATGTTTTCACATTTTTTCATTTGTAAAAGGTTTGAAATGCTTTCAAAATGACATAATTATCCACGATAATTATTCACACCTTTACCTAACAATTTAATATGCCATGACAAAAAAAGGGTATTTTTTACGACTATAAATATCATGGGTTTATAATCCATCATGTTATGTAACTAATCATAATTTGTCATCATATCATCTTAGCAAGTAATCGGACTACCTTTCCAAGCAATCACCCAAGTAAGCAACCATGGCTCTTTTTATCATGTTTGCACCCAATTAATAAAAATATAACATTGTATATATAATCAATATAAGTTGGCATTTAATTATAAAATGTTTGAATACAATTGGAAGCCAACAAGAAATATTTAGTCATAGAAATAATTAGTTATTCTAGTGACAATTTTTTCGAAGAACTAGTATTTTTTTGGAATTTATCACATAATACTCCTCAAAAAAATTCAGAGACAATTCCTATTGTATGATTGTCCATGGACATTTTCAAAGACAATTCCAAACACAACTACATCATTTCCAAGCTTAATTGTTTTATTTGTTTCCTAATAATTACCTCCATCTTATAACTACCTTGCTCCTTTTCCTTCCCCGCCAACATGGATATGAAAAAACAAATTAGCAAATATCTTTTCATGTCCATGAAATGCATATTATTTAAAATTAAATTGGACATTGACATAAATAATGATGAATTATTGGAAGCCATACAATTTTTTTTTAAATAGTTGATTGTCACTAGTAATGCACAATAAGGTGGAACCCAAATTTGATAAATTTACAAGATCATTTGACTTAGTCCAAAAACTCTCATTAAATTACAAGATCATTTGACTCAATTTTTTTTGAGAGCTCAATCCAAAAACATATGACATGCCCCCTTTTTTGGTTGCCATTGGACAGTGGGGGTGTGTTGAATGGTGATTGAAAAAATACATATTTTCATTGTTTTCCATCCAGGTGCAAGGATTAAATCCATAGTTTGGATAGGATTTTCAATTCAACCATTTTTTATCCCTCCTTGTTAGCAAACAAATGTTAATAATTATCCTATAATTGGGTGGGTTTTGCACACATTTTACTGAGTGATGAGAAATTTTAATTTGGAATTAATTGTGAATTTATTTCTAAAATTCATTTTGACTTGATACAACATCTAAATTTTGCAAATTTTGAAACATCAAGATTGTGGTCATCAAGAGTTCTTTCTTGAAAAAGGAGTATGAAGTGCGGGTTTAATTCAAAGGACATGAAACTATAATTACGCCTTGTTTCTTATATGCAAGTTTGGTAGTTGTTCCAATAATGGGGGGTGGTGGATGTAGAGGTAGGATGGGTGGTGGCAGTAGAATTACTTGTAGCCATGGTCATCCCAAACATGTGAATGCATCTCCCATTCATTGGTTTTCATTTTTTAGTAGGTGTTCTTATGCCCTTGTTTGTTTTGTTTTTTTGGGGTTTGCTTAGATGAAAAGCTTACCCTTCAATAGGAACCTTTCCTTGCCTCCTCTTTCCCCTCCCCTTTCCTTGCCCCTTGCCCTTTCCTAGGTTTTCCATTTCGTTGCTCCGCCATGGGACATCCTTTATTCAACTTTTGGGACCCTATTTACATGTCACAACATGGTTCATCATGAGAGGCAATGTCAAGTTTTTTAGGCCATTTTTTTGGGCATTGAGGAAGTCATGCCAACCTTTTGAGTTTGTACCCTCCCCCGTTGGCATGGGCGTGGCTATTGAGTTTAAACCCCCTTGGTGCTTTACATCTTGGGGTCCCTTGGCCATTTCATATTCATGGATTCCATTTGTTTTTGAAGTGAAAGGTGTAGTTTGCCTTTTGCTTTCCCTTAGATCATGTAGCCTTCAACATCCCATGTGACATAGCTACATGACACCTATTATCTTTATTCTCACAATAGTGTATTTTCTTCCACATTCAACGGGGTGCAATAAGCCACAAAAAGATTAGAATGTATTCACGATGGTATTTTTAAACAATTGGGAGGAATTTTAAATAGAACATTTATTGCAAGCATAGGCTTTGTTATGTCACTACCTTCAGACCAACCCCATTTTGATATCAACCCTCTTTAGGTGCTTGCCCCAATTTTTTGTTGTCTTGGGCAAAGTCTAGCCCTTGAGCATGTTGGAGAGTATGTTTGTGTTAATAAACCTTTTAAACATGTTGGAAAATATGATTTTATTACTAAAGCCCTTGTTTTCATTTTCCAAGCCTTGACCTAATTGAAGACCATTAATTAGTATAGCTTTTCCATCTCTAAATAATTCCTTGCCATGCTCAAATTCCTTGATGGAATTTAAGGTGGATACAAACTTCTTTTAAGTTAACATTATCCACATGTTTCATCTTTCAATTGGTGGGCCTTCATGTATATTATTTAAGGGCTTTCAAAATGCATTTGATCCCAAGGATTCGCTCTTTAGATTTCCCCATTTGTTCTTGGTTTGTTTTTATATTGTTGTAGGTTGTATGGACTTGGGAATATAGCTTGGGTCCTTGGTGCCACACATTTATTTGCATTGGTCGATTTTTCAAATGCATTTAATGGATTACAATGGGCAAAAGCTTATATTGGCCAATCAACAATGCATTGAGTTTATAATTTCAAAAAACATTTTTGGTTCATTCATTTCCCCATGAATTAAGCATTGTAATTAAAGGAAGTTGTGAGACAATGGTGCACGATATTTGGGTTGCCTTATACATCCACTTTAAATGGGTGGTGTTGCAAGTGGATGTTGTAAACATCTTCAACATAACATCACATACTTATAAGTTTCATAGGTTCATTCCAAATTCGCATAGAATTAGTTATTTCATGGGTTCGTGTTTTTGAAATATAGATGTTGTGCATTTAAAATGCATATGATGCATGTATAAGTAGAATGGAATATTTTCATATATTCAATTTTACTTATACATGCATCATACGTGTGCCAAAAACATGAACTCATGAAATAACTAATTTTGCTCGATTTTCATTATCAAATTGTGAGAACATAAGTTTGTGATGAGTTCCTCAAAAGGTTATATTTTAAGAGCTTCACATGATAAGCAATGTTCTAGTTCATTCTTTTTATATGTTCCTTTTATGCCTTACAATTCTATTTTTATTTTAGTCACCATTCCTCTCTTGGAGATTTGATTGATATCCATTCTTCCATTAACACTCATCAAGGTGATCCCCTAGTTTGGCCTCTTTACCCTTGTTCACTTTCAAACCCTTTGTAGGTTAGCAAGTGTTTTCACCTCATAAAAGGGACAATCATCAACTTCACTTTCACCTTCACTTTTACCACATCATCAACTTCACTTTTGTTGTTTGTGATGCTTTCAAATATTTTGCTTCCCAATTGGGTTTGGTGGGTTGATATTTCAACCAAGAAAGTGTGTTACTTGATCCCCTTTGTTATCAACTTCTCCTTCTTGTTGGTTTTTGCACTCTTTAAAATGACATCAAGGTTTTGGGCATTTTTTCGGGTTTGTTTCATTTGTTTCTTAAGAGGCCTTAGATGAGAATGTGTGTCGTGTTGAAGTGCTTTCAAAGTTAAGGGACATTCAACAGACTTTTGCAATCCTCTTCAGAAGTTTCATGCAAAGGCCATTTTGTCTTTTCCATTATTTCCTCCCATTATTGAAATTTCAACACCAGTTCACTTATTTTGATTCAACCTTCATCTAGGTTTTTTTTTAAAGCTTTTGGGTTTTGGTTTTTTTATAGGATTCAAAGGCTCCCTTAACTTTTTGGTAGGTCACTTTCCCCATCTTTAGATGGAGGATAAGTCTCATGTTTGTTAAGGCCATTGCCTTGTCAACTTATTTAAGGAGTTAGGGCTTGTGGCCCCAATCATTGCCTCCAAATATTTGCAAGATCACTACCTTTTTTTATTAGAGGCTATAAGGGCTAGCAATTTAGATTCACTTCCATTCCAAACCCACTTGAAGTTTGTTCACAACCCCTAGAAACACACAAGTCTACATCCCTCCTTTTGAGTAGTTTTCAAAAAAAGGAGTTGGTCATTTTCAAGAGAACATTTAAAAAAGTTTGCACAAGCATTTGTTTTCTAACATTGTTTTAAAATTGTTTTGATCTGCATTATGCTTGCCTTTGTTGTTTTACATTGCACCATTTCACAAATGAGATTGATCATCACCTAGTATAATGAATGGGAGTGTTGTTTTACATTGAATCAGTTTACAAAAGATCAATGCATGGCTATTGATAAATACTAATCACTACATGTAAAAACTAATAATGACTAGTTGTTATACTTTGAATGTGCATGAACACAACCTTCCTACTTACTACATTTAATTAGTTTTTTTTAAAATAGTAATAAGCAGCTTGTTTTGATATATCTTTGCTTATTTTGCTTCACAAAAATACCATCTCCTAATGTGTACGAGACTAAATGTATCACAATCTATCAATATTAAATGTTCTCAGTAACATAGTGGGACCATAACCCATTGTAATAAGACATCATGTACTTATAAATATATTAAATACAGAAAAAAAAGACATTTTATAACAATGTTTTATGTATGCACACATAAAAAGTCTATACACTAATAACACATTGAAATAACAAAATAAGTAAAAAAATATCAAAACAGGAAGTTGCTTATCACTAGTAAAAAAACTAACTACTTGTAATAAACAAGAAACTTATATCCATGCATGTTCAAAATATAACATTCGGTCATTATCAATTTTTGCATGTAGTGATTAGTGTTTATCAATAGCTATGCATTGATCATTTTTGAATTGGTTCAATCTAAAACGACAACTTCAAATCTTGCATAGACCTACATTTAAGTACTTGGTTTTTTTGTTCACCTAATCATCTCTTCATTTTGTGCAGTTCCAAACATCTATTCTTTCGCATTGTGCACCAAGTTGGGCCTTCCCCCATTTGATATGTCATGAATTGACCTAATGCATATGTGATTAACCTATAGACTCGATGGGAATACACCTTTTGTTGAATGCCCATTTGGGGGGGTGAGAAATGCATTGCAACCCACAACATTGTCTGAAATGCTATGGCTTCAATATGGTAATAGCTTGAAGTTTTCATAGTGCCAATAGAATCTCAAACATTTGTTGCTGATGAAACCTCTTCTAGCTTAGGTCCTCTTTTTGTGCATTTAGGTCCCTCTTTTTGGTTGAACATTGGTCCTTTTTCGTTGTCCCTCTGTACCCTTTTGGCTGGTGGGTGTTTGTTTTTTAATTATTCTGGCATGGTTTCATCATATCATCTACATTAGATGAATGCATTACACTGGGATCTTGAAGCTGTGTAGTTTAACTATTCATTTTGCTTTCAAATCTCACAGAGTTTTTGTTGGCATGTGTCCACTGTTGTTTACAAATGAAAATGACCAACAAATTCTACAAAATCAACAATCGCAGAGTGTGCAATGCAAATGCTGAATGCACACTCCAGGAGTTAAATGATTGTGTTACCATTTCTATCTCATTGAGATCCAACAATACATGCAATTCTGTAAACAAACCATTTTGAGGTCATCACTAATCAGTGCAAAAACACATACAAATATTCAGTGCACCAGTGTTGATAAGCCACTATAAATTACTTAAACTTTCAAAGATTGAGCAATCTCTGCATCAAAGGGCTGCTCTGCAAAGCCTTCTGTCCTTCCCCATAAAATGATTTTTGCCAGCACAACCAGAATCAAGTCAGACCCACTAATCTGGAGGGTAAGTACTGATGACTCAACAGAAAATTTAGTTCACAAGAGAAGACAAAGACAACTTTGATGAACTTGAGCTAATAACCCGCAACCTTAGCATGGCAAAAATACACAGAAGCAGACCACCTAAGAATACATCTGCAGCACAAATCCATTTTCATTGTTTCACAAAGTAAATCCCACTCAACCAGTGCAGAAGCAAGCATAAATGAGCACACAAATATCATGAAGTAAAATTAGCAAATGTTTCAAAGAAGCTTGAATAAGAATGTCTAGCTCCTTAGTAAACCACCTTGGAGCAGAGTCATCAGGAGAGAGCCTGAAGACTTGCCAAACCTGAACATACAGTCTTTGGGTAGTAGGGATCTGGGAACCTGTGATTCAAAGCTTGAAGAGGGCACCTGAATTCTAGATTTCCTCTGGTAGAGTGGAATTTGAAAGCTTGTGAAAGTACAGTCCCTGGGTATAGGGATCTTAAAGCTTCCCAAAAGATTCTAAAAAGTTTTTGAGCACCTGAGACCTTTTTCTTTTCAGTCCCTTTTGGTAAAGGAATCCAAAAGCTTTCTGGAAAGGCTGCTTCAAAAACTTCAGAATAGGATATCTCTTTTCTCTACAGTATTCACAACCCAAATGGGATTTTGGTTTAGGGTTTAGGGAGAGAGTGTGAAGAAGAGAACTGTTAACGAAACCTTGCCACATTCCGACCTGGAGTTGGTTTTGGCAGTGGCTTCCTCCTCTTTGTTTTGTGGCTACCACTTGGCGAGCAGCTGGCCGCTGCACCTCTTCCAAGACTTGGAGGTGTAGTAGTAGTAACTACAGTTGTTTTCTTCTTCAACAGATGCGAACTTTCAGCAACCAAGAGCTCGACCTCTGTATTGGACTCTTGATTTATAGGCTTCAAGACAACTGCGCCCTGTTCCTCAATTCTGCTGATTCCTGAAAGCAGCTCTTCCGGTGCCGCAGGAACCGGCGGTCGTTCGCTGGGACCTGCTTCTGAAGAAGACTCCGTTACTGTCACCGTAGCTTGCTGCGACGATTGTCCTTTGGAGGTTGTTTCAGTCAAGTCTTCGATCACTGGTGGGCATGGTCGCGAGAGCTTCTTCTTCGGAGCTTTCCTCTGTTTAGGCCTCTTGTGTCCTCCGCTTTCGTCTTCCTCCTCTCTTAATTGCTGCAGTACAAAGAAACAAGCAGATGCGTCAAATGTGTCAACACTTGCTTGTACTACTTGAAACATATATCACTACAACACAATCACCAGGATAACAATTGCTACAAGAGAGCTCTTTTTGACGTCAAGAAGCACATCGGAACCCAAATGAGATCAGGCAAGCAAGCAAACAAGGAAGAAAGAGCCGAAAGGAACTCACATTCAACGGGCTGAGGATGGCAGCAGTGATGTCTTGTAGAGGCAACCGTGGGTACCCCACAGGCAATGGGCTCCGCTGCAACGGCTCACCAACGTTGCTGTCAAAGACAGGCACATTCTCTTTCTCCTGTGCAATGTACCGGCTCAAGTCCATCTGCCTCCTCGTCCTCCTCACCTCTGCCTTCTTCCACGCCAACCCAACAGCACCACCACCACTTCCCTTCCCATGATGGGAAGCCATGACATCCCCATCGTCATCATCTCCACCCATGGTTGGAAAACCAATCAACAACCAGAAATACCAAAAAACATAAAATTCCACGGCTTGCACACAACACAACTCTCCCTCTTTTGTTCCCTTCTGTCTCCTCACAAAACATCAACAAAACACAAACCCCAATACAACATACCTACAGGCACACAAACAGATTCGTCAAAATAGTGCATCATTGCTCGAGATTTCACAAAAAGAGAAAAGAACCCATTTGAGAGCGAAGCAGCAAGCAGAGATAAAGCTCAAGAAATTGGAGAATCCATGGCGCAATTTTTGCGAAATTGCAGATTTCGTAAGCTGGAAAGCTCTGCCAGAAGAGAACGAAAGCTGCTGGAGAGAAAGCGCGAGATAATCCGAATGCGGAGTTTGAACTGCTGCAGAGCGCGTTGTGTAGGTAGGAAGGTAGGTAGTAGGTAGGAGGACGTAGGGGAGTAAGTAAATAGTAAATTCCCATTTTTTACTAACTTTTGGCCTGTAGGTAAATAAACCAGAGCAAGCAAGAAAGGGGTAAGAAATGGTAAATCAAAATGGGTTAATAAAATTGGGCGGGCGGGTAGGTACCTTGCTTTAGAATTTGAATTTTGAAATTCAAGCGCGCGTCCAACGGTCGCTTCCCGGCCTTTTTACCGGTTAGAACTTATCAACAGCCCGACAAGCTACCGTCCACCGGTCGCCAGCCACCCTTCTCTTTTCTTTCCTTTTCGTTCTTTCAATATTTATACTCGTTATTTTTCGAAAATGTTTTTCTGTCTTTTTTTTTTCCCCCCTTTCTTTTCACACTTCCTTGGACAGTTTCTGGAGTTTGGATGAAATATATACTATAGTGTTTGGATAAGTATCCACTAAATTCCTATTCATCCACTCGACTTTCGTAGAAAACCTATTTTTATCAAAATCTTATAAATTTGTGTGACACCTTTAATGATTTTCTATTATTTTTTAATTAAAAATTCAGATATTGTAAACAATTCTAAATTTATATTCTTGAAAAAGGTTTGAAGATTGAACTATTAGACAAATGAAATTTCAGTGACAAAATTTTGAGGAGTTGGTATATGGGTGATTTTGCATGATCTTTCGTAGACTTGGAGAATTTATCCTATGATCATCCCTAGAAAATTCTAGAGACAATTCTAGGGATGGTTGTGATGGTTTGTTTTTTCCCTTCAACTAGCACCAGCTTTTTTTTTTCTTGTTTCTTTGTTTGTTGTCTTGTTCCTTTACCGCCACAATCAAAATCTTCTTGTCAACAATGAGAAGAGCTCAAAGCACTAGGAAAAGAAGGAGCAAACTTTGGAAGAGACAAGTTGTGCGAAGGCTATTTGCATTCCTAGAAGATCGTCTTGCTGAAAAAATAAAAGTAGGGGATGGCGTGGGGAGAATGAACTTTGCTACTTTTGGTGTGTATTCTATTGGTTTTCATGTTAGTTTTAATTTTATTAGAACAGACAATTTTTTTCAAATTTTCTCTATTATCACTCAGAAATGCAAGCACAAAGCTTCTTCTTCAAGCACTTTTGTCTTTTTTTCCTTTCACTAAATTGTGCATCTACTATAGCATTGAGGCTTCAATTGTTTTTTGTTTCCTCTCCCTTTTCATTTGGATCTCCATTTGTGGGAAAAGTTTTTGCACAACATCTTTGCCAACATGAATGTTGAAAATCAAAAATAGGAGCTATGTACATCAACCTTAAATGAATTACGATTTTTTTTACGTGCGTGCCTCGCGCACTCCTAATAACATACAACCCAATAGTTCAAAAATTGCAAGCATATTAAGGTGAAAGCATTTACTCTTGTTATTGCTAGCATGTGTTTTTTTTGCATGGCATCATGGCTTGATGAAATTGATATGTGAATCTATGGTATATTTTCATGAAGAAGACGATGTCCTAAATGATTGTGGTCACCAGTCTTTCAAAAGAATAACACTCTTTCCTATTTGGAATCCTTATACACCATTGTTACCTTGTTATAGTTGTCTCCTTTTTCTTCACTTCATTTTTTTCTACCTGAAGTTTTATTTCAATCTGCAGATTCATATTGTAGATTATTTGATGCATTTGCAGTGGCCCTTTATTTGCAAAAACAAGATTCACCAAGGAAAGTGTAGCACAAACAATTGATGAATGGTGTGCACTAGGAGTGAAATCTTCAAGAAAGATGAGATTCAATGAGTTTGATCTCTCACTATCAAAAAAAGTTTACATTTATCACTATTATGTACCAATATTCCTATGGTGTAAATGGGAATGAGAACTACATACTTTGAAGTAGAAGAAGGGAAAATATATTCAACCTTTGGTGGTATGTGACTAATATTGAACTAAACAATGATGATGATGCACAATCTATCTTTGTTTTCTAGTTGAACATTAATCTTCTTCAACAAGTGTTTTTATGTGCTTATCATCACTTGTTTTATAGCTCATGGATTTTGCAAATGCATAATGTGTAATGGCAATTAAGCTATCCATGTCTACATGCGATGGTTTCTATGTGGGGACATAAAGGGATTAATGCACCACATGGGTGTGGCTACCATTGTTGATTCACTTGAATATCTTCTCAACTTTCTTGGCAAGTTGGTCCAAAATCATTAACTAGGAAACTATTCCTATCATCACAAAGGTACTTATTCATTCAAATGAACTTTTCCTACAATGTGAAGGAACTATCAATAGACCGTGAGTTATTGTGACCCACTCAACAAGATGTTGTGTCTAAAGTAGTGAGAATGTGTTAACAATAGTGAGGTCCACTAATGTGGAAAACATATATAGACTCCATTCATTTTACAACTTGTCATCATAGTATCCATTCTGACATCATAAAAGGATATGTGGGCTTGCATTTTAATACAATCATCAAATGTTTTGGTGTTGTTTCATGGCCTCAATGCTTTGGATGACAAAAGTTTTGTTTGTCATCATCATCATCCTCATCACACAAGTATGTGCTTTGTGTTTTCACTTTTGTGAACAATAAAAGTATTATCAAGTTAGGACTAATGCTTGATTTGGTTGTAATTTGAACTTCCATAAGGTCAAATGAATTTACTGCTCTATTGAATTTTTATTCCTAGTAATAGAATGTGTGTTGTGTAATTGATGAGCAAGAGTTTTGGCTCAAGGTTCATGCCATGAGTTTTCATAAAATTTTAACAATTTAGGGTTTAAGGTTTTGAAGGTGTTCTCATTATGTATGGCTTGATGTTCTCCGTTATCAAGCTTTGTTGTTACTAGTAGTTTTTTTACCCAAGCCATCAACTCATAGGATAACCATACAAATAAATTAACCATTGACAGCTTGTGGAAAGTTGCATATAGAAGTTCATGTCCTGCTTCTACTTTGGAGTTTTTATTGTCTTCACCTCTCTGATACATGCATTTCAATGGCAAATATCACATGTAGGTATGGAATCATCCTCTCACAAATGGACTACATTTTCATTGATGGGATTGCTATATTGATTTTGGGCTATGCCATGACCTTGTGCTACGTTGAGGACAAAGTTAGCAAGGTGTGAAGTTTGAACCCACTATTATTATCATGAATTGATATCTTGTATCTCCAGTGTTTTACAGTAACTAAAAGTCCTTGTGATTGGGTTTAGGAGCTGATATGCAAGGCCTCCCTAAGAATTGCCATACAAACCTTCATTTTATTTCTTTTTGAAACAAGCTTGATGCCAATGAATTTGTCTTTATGGCAGTGAATGCCATTGAACATATTGTGATCGTTTTGCTTATTATGCATAAAGTAGATTCCTTTTGGCTAATGTCTCTTTTGGAAGGTTAAAAGATCATAAATGTTTCCCAACTTATTGTGTTCTAATTGTATTTGGGGGCAACTTCCCAAAAACAATGATTGGCCTTAGCGTGGGTTTCGGTGATGGCGGTAGTGTGCAAGTTCGTTCCACTTCAACTCTATTGGGGCCATTGAATGTGGCATCTATTGTGGGCACCCGTATGGGGCATAAGTTTAGTGTTTATTGTTGGAGCTTTGTGATTCATGCATATTCAAACATGATATGTTAAGTGGCCTACAAGGTATGGAGCTTTCACATTGAAGTAATGTCACAACAATTCAACCAATTTTGCTAAAAGGATATTTCTATAGGATTGCAAGGCATTCCATTATAATTAAATGATCACAACCATTTTCAAACTACATAATATTAGTTCTTTGTATTTCAAATTTGTGGATGTAACTATTCACATGACAATTTGAAAGGGAAACCTTGCACCCCCAAAAAATTCAATATTTAAATCCATTGTTTCAAATGTCTTTTCTGATTGTAGCAAAGTTTAGTCAAGTTTTTTTTTTCTAAACAAATGGTTTTAGTTTTGAAATTCAATTGATAGTTTGAACCTACCAAATTGTGTACCCACCCAACATTAGTTTGGACCCTTAATTTTTAAAGGAAGAAGAGGAAAATACATGATTGTTATTTGATGACATGGTTTGTTTCCTAATGTCACTTCTCAAGTGCTATCAAGTTTAACATTATCAGTGAAATATGTCCCACTTATGACAATTGGTGGATTTGATAATGACCCTTTTAAGGACTTGTTTATAAACGAAGCTACAAGACCTTCTTTTCCCAACAATAATGATTTGTTCATGTCATTTGGTAAAAACACAATGAAAGGAGCCACCAAGGGCATTAGATGTCAGATTTTGTCATAGAAAATTAGAGATTTTTCTTTTTGGCCATTTGAAACCATGGTAATCATGACACATTATTCATTTTAATAGACATGAATGTCAAGAAACTCAAATTAAAAAACCATTTGATCCAATTTTAAGTTTTGGTTTAGTTAAAGACTTTCGAAAGTGAAATTTTTTGTCATTAACAAAGGACATTTTACAAAGAACTTTCAAATGATTCATATAATACAAATAAGTTGATGGTAAAAAATACAAGATGATAATAACCTATTAGACACCCAAAAAAATCATTCACAATTTTAAAAATGTGGAATTTTAAAACTTTGAAAATTCAAAATATGTACATTTGAAAATTTAGAATTTCAAAACTTCAAGAGTGTTTTACCACATACAAATGGGGTATAATGTACATGATGTAATAAACAAATTTTTAATTTATGTTACATTAAATTTAACTTTAAAAAATTAAAATTTTTTTGTATGATTTCAAATTATCATCAGTTTTCAAGATGAAACATAAAATTTGCAAGGAATTTGTACATTTTTACAAATTCATGTTTATTAAAAAATGATTAAGAAAAAAAAACAGACTTATTGGGGCAATTTGAATCATTTTTCATAACAAGTTGAAAAAAAATCATTTAAAAAATCATTCATGTGAAAAAAATATTTTGGGGGAAAAAAACATGAAAGACTAATGTAAAGCAACACTTATGGTTCCTTTGATCTCATTTTGACCCCATTGTCCTCTGAAATTGTTAGAGTAGGCAAACAACCATTGATCTCATGGTCATTTGTCTCTAGTCTTGATCCCTTTTTGTAAACCAAGCAATGGCATCAAGAGCCTATGATTTTCCCAAAACATTTTTGCATATTGAAGACTTTTTATGCAATTGTAGCACAAGGATTACCTACAAGGCCTCTAGAACTACTTTTAGATAGTGATAACTGTAGTTTAGGGTTTGTATCAACCATATATGCCCCAGATTTTTAATACACAAGAAATGTTTTTTCTAATGTGAGCTTTGAAGGGGATGCTACATCTCCATTCTATTATTTAATGGTTATTCCTTTCATGGTGATTTTGTTGCAAGCTTGAATAAAGCAAAGTGGGGGAGGGAATTGAGTTAGTTGTAATAGATTTGGTTAACAATTGATGTTAAAAAAACATTTGGAATTCTTTGCAATTAGTTATTGTTTGTCATCATGTTGTCACATGATATGCAGTCTATATGCAAATTCGATATGCTTTCCCTCCTCCACCTTGAAAATGCATTCATAATGAAATACAACTTATGTGCAATTTGGTATGTTATGTCTTTTCAGCAATGTACATTCTGCTAGTTGTTGAATTGTTTTCTTGACTATACATGTACATGCTGAAAGATGAAAAAATATCACATTGTTCATTTGAGTGGTACTATGAAGTGGTGATTTGCCATTGTTTAGATTTTGTGGCATGGAGGCTATCAATGTACTTGAAGATATCGTTCAAAGTTTGGCTATTCACTTATGATCCAATGGTTGGTTGCCAGTGGAAAAACCTACCCACCCCATAATGTTAAAACATAAAATTGCTCCTTTCGGTGTCCTTTCATTCATATTGCACATGAAAAAGGAACTAAAGAAATTGTGTTGGGAAGAGGAAACTCTTAGAGAGAAAATCGGACTAGTGAATTGGAAAGCTTTTGTACGATTGCCTAATAAAACAACATTTTGTGTGTTTGTGAAAATTTCTATTTGTTCTCCAAAACTGCCAAGTTTTGAGATTTTGGGTGTTTATGTGTATTTAGCCATCACTATGTTGTGGGTTTCTTCTTCTTTTTTGAATAGGTTTTAAAAATTTTTAAAGACATTGAAGACTATTTTTTTACCTCTGGTAGGTGTATATTATAGCACTTGCATGTATGTGTTTAATTAAGAGATAGATGATTTTTGTATGTGTTAAAACAAGGAGAAGACTTGAGGAAAAGAATTGTTTTTTTCATTTTTTTTTGTTGAAAACCAATAGACTGTGGCTTTGGAATTGGTTGGGGCTTTGGAGGCATTTGAACTTTTTGCTTGTTTTCTTGTTATTACATTACAAAACGTAGAGTGAAATAAGACATAATTGTATTTGAATGGTGAATCGAACATTTCATTATACATCGAGTGTGTTAATTGAATTGAAAGATTGCATTGTTGCAATGTTTATAGGAGCCCCATTGCAAATTTTTGGCCTTGGTGCAGGTAAACTATATCCATGTCAAAATTTTCCTTTGCATTCTCAACCCGCCACTCCCTTCAATGTCAATTTTGAAC